>OHWM01000326.1_pt1 | contig 25973 bp, 8 predicted proteins | sample 1579731 | NCBI WGS metagenome assembly OHWM01 (sample SAMEA3882510, study PRJEB24775) | human gut metagenome | biome: human-associated habitat; feature: intestine environment; material: feces | place: Netherlands | collected 2009/2010
TCCGCACGCAGTCGCTGCACTTCGGCCAGCAGATCTTCTTCTACCTGCTTCGGCAACTGCTTTGGCGGACGACCCTTACTGCTGCGGCCACGCCGTTCGACGGCAAAGCCTTCCGGCCCTTCCTCCAGGTAGATTCGCTCCCATGATTTGATTCGATCTCTGCTGTTTACCTCAAATCTACGACAGGTTTCGCTGTAACTTAATTTCTCTTCCTGCATGGTTTCAATCACCAGTTTTTTGAATTCCGGCGTATATCGTTTGTTTGGTACTCCTTTTGGCATAGAAAAACACCCCACTTATTAGATAGTATACCATACTGTCTAACAAATGGGGTGCAGTTCAGATGCCGCCGGTGGCTTTGAAGTTTATAAGCAGAACGTTACGCTGGACAGCTGTACCATCAGCGACAACAGCGGCCCCAACGGCGGTGTGTATGTCAGCAGCCCCCTTACAAACTATGGCTTTGGCGACCAGCAAGAGGGTGTGGTTACCTTTACTAACTGCGACATTACCGGCAACCACGGCACAGTGGCCCTCGGTGCCGGCGGCATGGGCATCAGCTACTACCAATCGGTACGGGGCATTGTCAACCTGAAGGACTGCACCATCAAAGATAACACCGGCAACTACGGCGGCGGTATCCGCGTGGGCGGCAATGATAATGATGAATGGGCTACTTCCGGCCTGGGTACGCTGAACGCAACCAACTGCACCATCAGCGGCAACACGGCAACCGTCAAGGGCGGCGGTATTTTCGCATCGGCCTATGATACCGAGGACGGTAATAGCCGCCTGCACCTGACCAACTGCACCATCACCAACAACACGGCCAACTATGGCGGCGGCATCTACGCGGCCCGCCAGATCAAGCCGGAAAAACGCAGCAAAGATTACCAATACCGTGATTACTACATGGGCCATGCCGCCGATACACAGACCATGATCGTGACCGGCGGCACCATTGCGGATAATATCGCCCAGAAGTATGGCGGCGGCATCAGCACCGATGTTGTGGGAAAAAGCACGAACTATAACACCCTCATCGTCAAGGTTGCGGGCGGCACGGTGGAAAACAACCGCGCCCAGCTGGGCCAGGATGTGTATGCCTACAAGGCCCAGGCCGATACCGTGCTGCACCTGCCCCAGGCATCGGCCATCCACGACAATGGCCGATGGCTGAACGAGAATACCAGCGAGACCCTGAAAGATGAAGCCATCGACTACGACCCCATCCAGCGCACTTACCCCCTGACCCTGAGCGTGCCCAAGGTGGAAACCGAGGTCGCGCAGATCGTAAAGGATGGCGAGGTCGTTGGCAACCCCTACGACAGCCTGCAGGAGGCTATGGATGCCGCCCGCGCCATGCTGGCGGAGGAGCCTAACCAAAAGCTGACTGTCCGGCTGCTGACCAATACCAACTCCAGCACCCAGATCAGCCAGGACACCAACGTCACGCTGGATCTGGCGGGTCATATCATTACGGGCATCGGCGGCAAACCCGCCCTGACCATTGAGAGCGACGTCAATATCATCAACAGCAAACCCGCCAAGGGCGGCACCATCAGCGGCACCGCTACCGACGGCGGCGCACTGCTGCTGCGCAACAATGCCAACGTCACTATGACCGATACCACCATCACCAACAGCCGTGCGGCGTACCGCGGCGGTGCGGTCTGCGTGGACAGCGGCAGCAGCTTCACCCTTGGCCAGGGCAGCACCATCACCGGCTGCCAGGCGGGCCGCGGCGGCGCGGTATATGTCATCGACGGCAGCTTTGCCCAGACCGATAACGCTGTCATCACCAACTGCAGCGTCTTTGAAAATGCAGCGTTCAGCGCCTGCGGCTACGGCGGTGCAGTCTACGTTGCCAAGGGCAGCTACACGCTGCAAAGCGGTTCTGTCACCAACAACAGCGCAACCCAGAACGGTATCATCTACATTGCCAACAACAGCGGCGCTGAGTTTACCATGACCAAGGGCGAGATCAGCGGCAATACCTGCAAAAATGGCACGATCTACCAGGCGGGCGGCACCATGACCCTGGCCGGCGGCAGCATCACCGGCAACACCTGCACCGAAAGCGGCGGCGGTGTGTACCAGAACGGCGGCAGCAGCCTGCTGCTTGGCAACACCCATGCCTCGCAGGATGTAGTCATCAGTGGCAATAAGGCCGTCAATGGCGCCGGCTGGTACATAAACGGCGGCAACTGCCTGATGCGCGGCGGTAACATTACCGGCAACAAAGCCACCAAACGCGGCGGCGGTGTGTGCCAAAGCAACGGCACCCTGACCGTAAACGGCGGCGACATCACCACCAACAATGCCCCCGAGGGCGGCGGCCTGTGCCATAGCGGCGGTACGTTCAACTTCCAGGGCGGCGGCCTGTACGGCAACATTGCTACCGGCGATGACGGCGGCAACGATGTTTACAGCACCAGCAAAAACGGTGTGATGGACCTGATCGCCGCTGCAGCCATGGACAGCGATAAATACAACGTCTGGCGCGACGACTACTACTACCCCTACACCTTTACCAAAAATTATCATAACACCTCGGATAAAATCGCTGCCGAGGGCACCGAGGATGGCGGCAAATACCTGACCTCCACCGTGCCCAACGTGAACAACGTCAAGCTGACGGCGGACTACTACGAGAACAGCAACATCGAGATCGAAAGCAACGATATGTATATTTATCGGATGTCGATCACGAAGCAGGACACCGGCGACGGCGAAAAAGACTATTACGATGCCGAGGACGGCGTAATTACCGCCGGCGAAGTGATGGAGGGGGTAAAGGCCGACAACGTAACGAGCGTAGAACCCACCGACAAAACCTACCCGCTGAACTACGACAAGGATACCCCCGGCAATGTTGAGACCGATAAAACCCTGAAAGTTACGTACACGGACAACAGCACGGAAATAGTCCGCCCCGAGACCCCTGTACAGTGGACCGCCGGCAGTGATGCGACCAAAGATAACGCCCTGATCCGCAGTTTCAGCACCGCAAACTACATTGTCTCGCTGGATACCAAGAGCCAGGCATTGAATGAACAGCTGGTGGGCGCTACCGAGCGCCTGTGGATGCGCATCAAGGTCCCCTGCGAAAGCGGTGAGATCAGCTTGTCGGGCAATGGCACGGTGTTCAAGAGTTCTTACACCTATTACGACCCCGAGTTGCATTGCCAGATTTTGGAGGGCTACCAGGACCATGTGATCGAGGAGAAAGACCTCGGCACCATGAACATGACGATGCAGTTCTCCATCAAGGTGGGCGGCATGCACAATGGCGCAACGGTACAACCGACCATTGAAGCATGGTTCGATAACAGCAGCTATCAATCGTATCGGACCAAAACCAACCCGTATGATGACCGTGTTGTGCTGGATGCCAACACCATGCGCGTCTCCGCCAAGGCAGCCTATAACCTGTCTGTGGGAAACAACCCGAGCCTGCGCCATATCGGCTACTTTGATATGGACACCAAGACCGAGATCACCGAGCAGCAGTATAACGAGAGGGTGAAGGACCCCGATAGTAACGTTGTTTACGGCATGATGGTCGGCTACGGTATGTCCCTGCAGCTGCGCAACCAGGATACCAGCAAGGGCCTGCGCGGCATCGAGGTACCCAGCAGGGATATTACCTTTGATGTAAACATGCAGGGCGGCTTGAAGTTCAACGGCAAAACAGTATACTATGCCGACGGCGGCCAGCCGGTTGCCATCAACCCGCTGCTGTGGGCCTACAAACCCAACGAAAGCGGCAGCTACACCGGTTATGATACCAGCAATAATACCGCCGGTATCAACATGAACTGGAGCGATGAGGACGACGACGACCGCAGCACCCACTACGACAGCAAAATCGCCATGAATGTGGATGAGACCCACAGCGGCGGCACATGGACTGCCTTGAACCCCAGTGAAGATTCCACCTTTACCCGTGGCGATGGCACCGAGGTCAAGCAGACCCAGCTGACCTTTAAGGTGAGCGGCTACACCATGCGGCCCATCAGCAAGAGCAACGACCCGGCGTATTCGTTCAGTACCGGCTACCTGCAGGTGCTCATCCCGCTGGAACTGGATAAGTACGATTTTGCCAAAAACAGCGGTTATGAGGGCTTCCTGCAGACGGATATGCACATGGCAGGCGGCAACATGACCATGGACAACGTCGCCGATGCAGATCTGAACGGTGTGGAGGCCGAACTGACCGATAAAGTCAACGGCTACTTCAACTATACCGACGAAGGTAAACTGCGTGACTACGCCAAGAACGAATCCACCTACAATGATAACTATGATAACAGCTCTACCCTGGGTATGAACATCAGCCGCGGCTGGGACGGAAACGCCAGCTACATTACCAAAACAAACTACTGGCTGGGCAGCGATGGCAAAACCGTGCTGAACGATGACCAGAACAAGCAGTTGGGCACCAACGTGACCGGCATAGCCAGTAAGGTGTACATGACCGGCAACCTGGACTTTGGCAGTGAGGTAGTCACCCCGGCCAATAACACGGATACGTTCATCTATGATGCCCAGGTCGACCAGCAGGCAGAGTATTACTACCTGACCGCCTACGATGTGCTGATGAAGTTTGACCCCAGCGCCATGCGCCCCGCAACCTACATGGTGGATGGTGTGGAAAAGCCCGTCTACAAGATGAGCCAGAAAGAAGTTGCGGCCAACTTGAAAGACGTTACCCACATCAGCCTGTCGGACAATGGCTACAGCGAATGGGATACCACCAAGCAGCTGACGCAAAACTATGAACTGACGATTCTGTACGCAGCCAAAGCAAATGATACGCCCGTCCTGAAGGATGGAAGCGAGGGCAATGGTTGGCAGTACGACCGTTGGGAGCGTGCAGACGGTGCCGGGCTGGATGACAGCCAGCCCCTTTGGGAAAAGCAACCTAATACACGTGACAACGGCGGCACCGCCGATATGGACAAGTACAGCTTCAACGACATGGAAATGACCGTTGGCAGTGACGGGGCAACAAAAGAAATCAAGGGCCTTGTCTACTACGACACCCTGACCGAACTGGAAAAAGCCGGCCACACCTGTGTGGCAGTGCTGTACCAGATCCGCAACTGCTGCGTGCGTACCGGCCGCTCGGTCGAGATCGGCCATATGATGGAAGTTACCAAGGACGTCAGCAAGATCGGCCGCAGCTATGCCCTGACCATGGATGTGCGCGGCTGGACCACCTACCGGCCCTTCTATCGCAGCGCAACGGCCACCGGCAGCAATCCCGGCTGGACCCGCCTGATGGATAACGGCACGGTGTTGACCAAGCGCAGCGAACTGCTGTACCAGGGCCTGATCGAGGGCAAGGGTGAGCAGGCTAACGCGCCGGTAAGCCATCCCCTGACCAGCGCAAAGAACAGCACCATCCACTGGGATATTGGCACACCGACCATAAGCCGCATCACCAACAACTACCAAAAGACCCAGTACAGCAACGGTTACGAGGTGGGCGGCAGCCACAGCGGTTACCTGTCCGGCAACACGGTGTTGCTTGCTACCCAGAACGCCACGGTCGAGATCAAAACGACCGATGTAGCCGAGGGCAATAGGCGCCAGACAGACTACCAGCTGGACGAAGGCCAGCGCACCGTTACCGTGCAGGTCACCCCCAGGGTCACGATGCAGAGCAACGCAAAGGCAAACCTGGAAGTGTTTGACGGCACGACCCAGACTGACCTTACCCTGGATGTGAAGCTGCCCCAGGACCTGACCTTGCAGGAAGGCACCCTGACCTTTGATTACAGCAACAGTAGCTATAACCGCGGCGACCTGACCTGGGAGGCTAAATACCAGTATTGGGACGGCACGATCTGGAAGGACTTTGACTTTAAAACAAATTATGAGCAAGGCTACGTGCAGCAACCGACCCGCCTGCAACTGACCACCACGATCACGGATGTCAAGAAGGTTTTGCCGGTACTGTCCTTTAAGGCAGGCATCGGCTACCCGGCTGACCCGGGTCGGGATATTACGGACGAGAGAAATCAAGACGGTGCCTGGTACAAGAACCTGCGCATCGATGCAGAGATCCACACCACCTACGAGGAAGAGGACGTCAACGCCTCTCTGGGCCGCACGGATTATACCGAGATCAAGGTTTTGCGGAACAGCAAGACCGTAGTCAACAAAACAGCAGCCAGTAATCTGGTCGAAATCGGCGATGTTCTTGCGTACGACCTGACCTATATAAAGGAAGACGGCGCGACCAGTGATCTGGAACTGTGCGATCTGCTGCCGTACAACACGGAGAAAGCGAAGACCTTCCACGGTGCGTATGGCTTGAAATCCGTTACCGTTACCGTCCAGAATGCAGATGGCTCTGCCATTAACTTGGGTACGGATGACATTACGGTGAAGTACGCCGGTACGGATTCCGTTGCCTACACTAACAAAGGCGTGCTGGACCGTGTGGCTACGATGAAGAATGCCGAAAGCGGAACGTCGCTTACTACCAAAACCACCCAAGGCAACAGCGTCACCTTTACCCCGGATACCATGCCCATCCATAAGGCAACGGGTAAGAGCGAGCTAGGCAGCCTGTATCTCCAACTGAAAGAGTTGCCCAACGCGACTGTTAAAGTCCATGTGAAACTGGCCGTGACCCAGACCAAGGATGACGTAAATGCCCTGCTGACGGACATCGACGACAAAACGGTACAGCAAAGCAATGATACCTACAATAATATCTACTTTGCCCGTGCCGGCGGCGAGAACAACGCACTGCTCACCAGCCCCACGGCATCAATCAAGGTGCGCAGCCGTTCCATCAGCGGTTTGGTTTGGATGGACCAAAACTATGACGGTATTTACACCACCAAACTGGACGACACCGGCAAAAAGAACGTTGGCTCGGACAAGACACTGGCAGGCATTACCGTAACACTGGTGCAGACGGAGCCGAATACGCAAGGCGAAAAACCCGTTTACATCGACGGCGGTAACAGCTACTATGCTGTTACGGATACGCTGGGCAACGAGGTACAGCCCGTTACCACCACAAGTGATGGCCGCTACACATTTGAAAACCTGAAGCAGGGCGAATACCGCGTCCTGTTCACGGACAGCAAAGACGGCTACAAGATGGAGGATGACAGCAAACCGGTCCTGCCCTTTGGTAAGTTAAGCGTGACAAAGCACGATGCCATGGGCGATACCTCCAACAAGACGGCCCCGCAGTACGGCACCGAAGATGCCAACACCCTTCAAGCCGCCATGAGTAGGGAAATCACCCTGGGCGATGCTGTGCTGACCGGCCGCGACGACAAGACCAACATCAACGCAGGCTTCTATTATACAGAGCTGCGCCTGGCCAAGGTCTGGCAGAACATTCCCGATGCAAAGAAAGCCGCCAAGGCTAAGGTCGACTTTACGCTGGCCGCCACCCAGGGCAAGGAGAAACTGGAAGAAGCTGTGTATACCCTGAGCAATACCGCGGTCAGCAAACCGGCCAAGGCAGACGAGAACGCCGAAAACCTTGCACTGTTTGGCACTTTTGTGGGTGACAAAGTGGATGTTACCGGCGATTCCGCCGAGCGCACCGTGCGCTGGCAGACCATGCAGGGCCTGCCCCTGCAGGCGGAGAACGCCAAAGGCCCCATCACCTACACCCTCAAACAGGATACCGTCCGGGCCGATGGTGACACCTGGATCGGCAATGTCAGCTTCGTGCAGAAGCAGGATACCGAAAAGGTCAGCAGCGGTGCCGAAAGCGATAATTCCGTGATCGCAACCCGCCTGGTGGCTGTAAACACCGCCCGCACCTATGAAATTCTGATCCATAAGCTGAGCGATGTGGAAAACAAGGAACTGGAACAGGCCGAGTTTACTGCAACCCTGCAGCCCGCCAGCCCGCTGGAAAAACTGCTGGGCGGCAAGGTGGAGATCAAGTCGCAGCAGACCATCCAGCGCACGGGTGAGAATAAAGAAACCATGGAGATCCGCTACCGCCTGACCGACCTTACGGCGGGCACCTACACCCTGGCGGAGACCAAGGCACCCCTTGGCTACGCCAAGGACCCGGTAAAGTACAAACTTACCATCATCGACCGCGATAAGACCGGCAACACCCTGCCCATCATCACGCTGGAAGATGACAAGGGGAACCTGCTGTACACCGCCGAGATGACCCCAGACCAAGAAACGGGCGATTACAGCGTTGATGTGACCGCGGGTGACGGCCGTGACACAAGCACCGCCAGCGCCGTTATGACCGCAGGCAGCTGCCTGGAGACGATGCCCAAGACCGAACAAGAGCAATCGAATTTGCCCATCAGGACCCAGATCAGCATGGAAATTACTGATTCTTATCTCTTCAGCCTGCCCTTCACCGGCGGCAGCGGCATGAACCGCAGTCTGCTGCAGGGCGTGGCCGTTATGGCATTGGCCGCCGCTGCCTTTGCAGCGACCGCCATCCACCGCAAAAAGAAGAACCACAGCTGATCCTACACACAAACAGCAAGGAGAGCAAAATTCGATGAAAAGACGAAAATGGATGCTTCTGCTGCAGACGGCGGCAGTGCTGGCCCTGGCAACAGGGCTGGCTGCCCCCGTGCAGGCGGCGAAAGTGGATACCACGCGGGAAACCTCGCTGACGATCGCCTTTGCCGAGGATGACGCCGCCGATGTGCAGAAAAGCATCGTGGCGGACCTGTCCCGCGGCGGGGTGCGGCAGTTCGATGCGGAACTGTACCGCGTAGGCAGCTACACGGCGGACGGCTCCCTGATCACCGAGCCGGACTTTGCCGAGCTGGACCTGGAAAACGTGGTGGCTGAAGCCCTGGCAGCTTACGAAAAGCAGCAGCAGGAAGCCGAAGCCAACCTCACGCCGACCCCGGCGGCCACGGAAACCCCGGCGGAACCGACCCCGCAGCCCACCCCGGACAACGGGCACATCCCCGGTTCTGTCTGGCAAGGCGTGTGGGACGAAAAAGCCGCACAGGCGGTCAAGCTGATCCAGCAAAACCGCCTGGAACCTGCCACAACGGTGCAGATAAATTACGAGACCTGCACCGACACCACCGCCCGCTATACCGGCACGGCCGGCAACCTTGTGTGCGGCATGTATCTGGTACGGCTGCCCGCCCTCAACGGTGCGGCCTACCGTTACAGCGCCAAGGACTATCTGGTCAGTGTGCCCTACAATGCCTCGCTGGATCTGAGCATGCCCCAGACCCAGCCGGATGTCTGGGAGTACGAAGTGACATCCTACCCCAAACTGGATCGCCACAGCTACCCCAGCCCGGAGCCCACCCCGACACCGCGCCCGACCCTGGAGCCGGACGAGGAGAATACCCCCGCCACCCCCGGCATCGGGCCGTGGCATCTGCCTAAAACCGGCGACAGCAGCCAGCCGCTCCTTTGGCTGGTGCTGATGCTGGCGGCAGGCGCAGGTTTAATTCTGGTTCTGGTCAAAAAACATAAAGAAAACGGAGGACAAAAGAAATGAAAACAGCAAAGCGGCTCCTGACCGCGGCCCTGGCGGTAGTGTTCACTTTTATGTGCGCACTGCCTGCCATGGCCGTTGACCTGGTCAACCAGGAAACGTACACCCTGACCATTGATAATCCCGAAGCTGGGCATACCTATGAAGCCTACCAGATTTTTAAGGGTACATTCAGTACAGCAGAAGGTAAGGCCGCAACGGAAAGCTACCTGTCTGATATTGATTGGGGCACGGGTGTTATCACCGCTGGCGAGGGCTATACCGCAATGATTGATGCCCTTAAAAAAGCAACACCCACCCTGTACGATAACGGTGAAACCCTGGTTGAAGGCGTAAACGATGCCACCAAGGTGGCCGTTGCCCTGCACAACAATAACAATGCGGCCACGGCGGACATCTTCAATGAAATCATCGGTGCCCACCTGGCGGACCAATTTGTGACGGCAAAGGATGTCGAGGGAAAGATGGTCTTTGCAGATTTGACCCCCGGTTACTACCTGGTCAAAGACAAAGACAACTCACTGAGCGAAAAAGAAAATGAATCCTACACCAAGTACCTCGTCAAGCTGGTCGATTCGACCGAAATCTCTGTCAAGAGCCAGAGCATGAGCCTGAAAAAGTTCATTGTTAAAGGCAACGATAAGGTGAAAGCCAACAATGCCGCTATGGGCGAAAAGGTCAACTATCGTCTGGAAACTGTGACCTCTAAGATGGACGGTTATGAAAGCCCCTACACCTATATTATCCACGATGAACTCGATGAAGGTCTGACCTTCAATAAGGATGTCGTAGTTAAAATCGGTAAAAATGCCGACCTCGACAAGAACGAGGTCTATGCTGCGGAAAACGTAAAGGTTAAGTATTCAACGGTAGCCAATGGTGAATATTCGGAGACCATGCCGGAAGTTCCCGAAAATGGCAAGCTGTACATCTGTATCACGGTCAACAATCTGGTCGAAAATAGTAAGCAGGATATGAATGTCCTTGTGACCTATTCTGCTACCGTCAATAACAAGGCTGTTATTGGCACCAACCCCAACACCAATACCGCTTATCTGGAATACTCCAACAACCCCAACCAGAGCCAGGGCAATAATATTCCCACGTCCACGACCCCGGCTGAGCATGTCTACACCTATGTGGCTGGCTTTGAAATCAGCAAGGTCAGCCCGGCCGATAAGCTGCTGCCCGGCGCACAGTTTATGATTGAGGGTGAGGATGTCACTATTGCAAAGCTGAATGTCATCGGCTATTCTTTCAAGGAAGATGCTGATGGTGAGTACTACAATGTCAACAACAGCTACACGACTGCAACGCAGGATAACTACGGTGGCAAAAAGTATGTTGCTGAGTACGGCACGATTGAGAAAGACGGCCCCCAGGTTGTTGGCATGACCAGCGACAAAGATGAGAAAGACGGCGATAAGACCGTTGGCACCCTGCGCTTTAATGGCCTAAAAGAGGGCACTTACACCATCACCGAGGTCCTGGCCCCCACCGGCTACAAAAAGCTGGACAAGCCCATTACCGTGAAGATCGAATGGACTGCACCGAATCCGGAAAACGGCAAAACCGAGTGCAAGTGGACGTATACTGTCAGCAGTGAAGAGAACGTTGTGACCTCCACCGAAACCGATAACAGCCACTACAAAATCGTCAACCAGCATGGCCTGAAGCTGCCGTTTACCGGCGGCGAGGGCGCTAATCTGCTGGCTGGCCTGGGTCTGGCCCTGATGGCTGCCGCTGTGGCCGCGATCCTGTACATCAAGCGCCGCCAGAACCGCGAATGAAATACCGCGTCCTAGAAGTTCTGTTCGGTCTTGTTTTCCTCGTGGGGCTGTACCTGTTTGCCCACGATACCGTGGCCGACCAGCTCAACAATCTGCGGCAGGACCGCACGTTAAGCGACTATCAGGAGGCTGTCAGCGAGGCTTCGCCCGAAACCTACGAAGCCGAGATGCAGGCCGCCCTGGCCCACAACGCCGCCATTACAGAGAATACCTTCGCCGGGGACCTCTTCGCCGGCGAGGGCGTTCAGGCGGACGACGAATACAATGCCCTGTTGAATCTGAATGGCGACGGCGTCATGGGGATGATCTCCATCCCCAAGATCAACCAGACCATCCCCATCTATCACGGCACCGACGACAGCGTACTGCAGGTGGGTGCCGGGCACCTGCCCGGTACGGCCCTGCCGGTGGGCGGCGAAAACACCCACTGCGTGCTGGCAGCCCACCGTGGTCTGCCCTCCGCGCGGCTGTTCAGCGACATCGACCAGCTGGAAGAAGGGGACATGATCTACCTGCACATCCTGGGCGAGGTCCACGCCTACCGGGTCGAGAACATCCTGCCCATGGTCCCCAAGGATGATTTCGAGACCCTGAACAAAGCCCTGCGCATCCTGCATGGGCAGGATTGGCTCTCCCTGATGACCTGCACGCCCTACGGCATCAACACCCACCGCCTGATCGTACAGGCCAAGCGGGTGGCCTATAACGGCGAGGACGACGCCCCCACCCAGCCCGTCCAGGCGGTCATCCACTACACGGCGCGGTCGTTCCGGCGTGCCTACACGCTGTATATCGGGGCCGCTGTCATCATCCTGCTGGTGGTGGTCCTAATTCTCCGCAGGCGTAAAAAACGTCATTCGCCTAAACAGTAAACAAACAATAAACAGAACACCCCCGCATCCGCAAAAAGTCCTTCAACTGGTACAAAAACGTCATTGTCACCAACGGTGCCGAACGGTAACCGCCATTCCCTGACATTCATATAAGCATGATTCCAAAGCAGCGTCACCCCGCCTTGTTACCGGCGGGGTGACGCTGTTTTTGTGTCTGCATAAAATCCCCGCAGCCTGCCCACCCTTATAGTGATATTCTGTAAGGGGGGCAACCACATGCAAGAGATGTTTTGTTTCCAGTGCCAGCAGACGGCGCACAATACCGGGTGCGATGGTAAGGCCGGGGTATGCGGCAAAAAGGCTGATACCGCCAACTATCAGGATGAAGTCATCGGCGCGCTGATCGGCCTTGCGCAGGCGGTGCAGGCGGGGACAGCCACCGACCGCACCGACGAGCTGATGCTGAAAGGGCTGTTTACCACCATCACCAACGTGAACTTCAATAACGAGACGATCCTGCAAATCAAAAACGATATAGAGAAAGAGAAAGCCGCCGTCAGCACCACCCACTTTGCGGATTATGATATGGCCGAGCTTTGGCGGGCAGGGGAGGACGTGCGGTCGCTGAAATCGCTGATCTTGTTCGGCCTCAAGGGCATGGCAGCCTATGCCTACCACGCCCGCGCCCTGGGCAAGACCGACCCCGTCGTGAACCGCTATTTCTACGAGGCACTGGCCGCCCTGGGCGAGGAAAAATCACCGGATGACCTGCTAAAACTGGTGCTGAAAACCGGCGAGGTCAACCTGGCCTGCATGGCCCTGTTGGACGCCGCCAACACCGAAGCCTACGGCGACCCGGTGCCCGTCACCGTGCCGCTGACGATTGAAAAAGGACCGTTCATCGTGGTAAGCGGCCACGACCTGCACGATTTAAAGCTGCTGCTGGAGCAGACCGAGGGCAAGGGCATCAACATCTACACCCACAGCGAGATGCTGCCAGCCCACGGTTACCCAGAGCTGAAAAAGTACCCCCACTTAAAGGGCAACTTTGGCACCGGATGGCAGAACCAGCAGACCGAGTTCCACAATATCCCGGCGCCCATTCTGTTTACCACCAACTGCCTGATGCCGGTGCGGCAAAGCTACTGCGACCGGGTGTTCACTACCTCGGTGGTCTCCTACCCGGAGATCCCCCACATCGGCGCGGACAAGGATTTTACGCCGGTCATTGAAAAGGCGCTGGAGTGCGGCGGCTACCCGGATGACCATCCCATGACCGGCATGAACGGCGGCCACACCGTCACCACCGGCTTTGCCCGCAACGCCGTGCTGGCCCATGCGGGGGAGATCGTGCAGCTGGTGAAAAGCGGCAAAATTCGCCACATCTTCCTCATCGGCGGGTGCGACGGCGCGGCTCCCAGCCGCAGTTATTACACTGACTTTGCCCGCATGACCCCCGCAGATACGCTGATTTTGACCTTGGCCTGCGGTAAATACCGGCTGAACGATATGGACCTGGGCAGCATCGGGGGCATCCCGCGCATCTTGGATTGCGGCCAGTGCAACGATGCCTACAGCGCGATCCGCATTGCCATGGCCCTGGCCGAGGCCTTCGGCTGCGGGGTCAACGACCTGCCGCTGACGCTGGTGCTCTCCTGGTACGAGCAGAAAGCCGTCTGCATCCTGTTGACGCTGCTCTATCTGGGTCTGCAGCACATCTATTTAGGCCCCACCATCCCGGCGTTTGTCTCACCAAATGTATTACAATTTCTGGTGGAAAACTACCACCTGACCCCCACCAGCGACCCCAAAACCGACCTGAAGGCCATTTTACACGAATAAAACCATCCAACAGCAGCACAATAAACAAGCGTGCTGCCGTATTTTTGTAAATTTCTGCAAATATTTTTGCATTATTTACCTACTAACATATTGACATAGTAGGTAAATAGGTGTATGATACAGCCAATGAATCCGAACAGGAAGCACGAACAAAGACGAAAGGAGAAATGTGCCATGTATACCATCCATGCCATCGCCGCCGTCCGCATGTGTTGTCGAATGTTTTGCTCCCAGGCATATCCGTATGGCCGGGCACATTCGTCTTGCTTGTGCTTTGTCGATGTTTAAAGTGTAACTGTACAACATCGTTTGCTGTGTGCCTGGGAGCCTGTAAAAGCCCCCGGGCTTTTGATACAGCAGCTGCATAAATAAGGCAAAAGGTTCCCCTTGGGAAGGGGCTCCGCCGCAGGCGGTGGGGGAGAGAGCCTGGAATTTAGCAGCAGCTGATTTATTTCTCTCTCCCTCAGTCAGCTTCGCTGACAGCGCTCACTTTCTGGCACTTCGTGCCACCTCCCCCGTATCGGGGAAGTCTGTCTCACAGAGGGAGCCTTTTTTGTTGGCAACTACTTGTCGGGTTCCTTATATATACTTGATTACTTGAATACTGGTTTGTACTTTCTGCTTGGCGCAAAAAATAAAGTATATACGTAAATATACATTTAGTTATAAAACATAACAAAAGGTATATTAAGAAATATGGTATAATAAATAACGTATATATGTTGTTTGCTTTCTCCCGGCCAGGTGAAAACCACTATTCAAGTAGTCAAGTTATTATAATATAGGAAGCTTGACGACCACTTCCCTCATCCCCTATTTCTCCCCCAAAAGAGAAATAGACCGCCTTATTCTGCTAAAATCATCCTGTATTCCTCCCCCCGCGGCCGGTATAATAAAGCCATCATCAGCGAAGGAGGAATGTATCAATGATGATTGCTATTCTTATCGCCGCCATTGTGGTGGCACTGGTCGTGTTCTCGTTTCTCTGCTACAAAAAAGCCCCGCCTACCCAGGCTATCGTGGTAACGGGCTTTGGCCTGTCCCGCCCCAAGGTGGTGTGCGGCCGCGGCGTGTTTGTACTGCCCGTTGTACAGCGTGCCGACCGGCTGAACATGCGCCTGCTGAAAATTGACGTAAAAACGCCGGAAACTGGCGTAAAAACCAAAGAGGGCGTCTCCCTCTGGCTGGACAGCGTCGTCACCGTGCAGGTCTACAGCGAGAACTCCACCGTCTCGGACGAGGAAGTCCGTAACGCCGGGTATGATGACATCAAAAAGTACATCAACAGCCGCCAGCAGGCCGCCATCTCCAACTTTTTGGGCATGGACGAAGCCCACATCAACGAGAAGATCAACGATGTGCTGCAAGGCAACCTGCGTGAGATCGTCAGCGAGATGACGGTCGACCAGATTTTGACCAACCGCAAGCAGATGGCCGTCAGCGTGGTGGAAAACGCCCGCCCGGACCTGGCCAAGATGGGCCTGGAGGTTGTCACCTTCAACGTGCAGGATGTCAAGGACGCCATCGATGCCCAGGGCCACAACCACGGCGTCATCGAGGCCATCGGCGTGGAGCAGGAGGAGCTTGTGAAAAAGCGTGCCTCTATTGCCAAGGCCGAAGCCGAGCGCGATGTCTCCTGCGCGAAGGCTGCCGCCGCCATGGCCGCTAACGAGAAGGAGATCGAAGCCCAGACGGCCATCGCCCAGCGCAACAACGAGCTGGAACTGGCCAAGTCCAAGCTGAAAGCCGAGGCCGACAAGGCCGCCGCTGACGCCCAGGCCGCCGGTATGATCCAGACCAACCTGCGTGCCAAGGAGGTCAAGGAATCCGAAGCCGACGCCGAGATCGCCCGCCAGAAGAAGATGGTCGACCTGGCCGCCCAGGAGGCCGAAGTGCAGCAGCGCAAGCTGGATGCCGAGGTGCGCAAGCAGGCCGACGCCGAGCTGTACCGCCGCCAGAAAGAAGCCGAAGCCCAGAAGTACGAGGCTGAGCGCGCTGCCGAGGCCGCCAAGTTTGCCAAGCAGCAGGAGGCCGAAGGCATCGAACTGGTCGGTAAAGCCGAAGCCGAGGCCATCCGCCGGAAAGGCCTGGCCGAAGCCGAAGCGATGAAGCAGAAAGCCGAAGCCTACAAGCAGTACAACGATGCTGCCGTAGCCGAGATGATGATAAAGGTGCTGCCCGAAATCGCCAAGAGCGTGGCCCAGCCCCTTGCCAGCATCGACAAGGTGTCCATCATCGGCGGCGATGCCTCCGGTGTGTCGGGCGTGTCCGGCAACGTGCCCGTGCTGATGGCCCAGACCATGGAGGCTATGAAGGAAGCCACCGGCATTGACATGAAAGAGATCGTCCGCGCCAACAGCATCCAGGCCAAGACCGACCGCAACATCAACGTGACCGGGTTAGAAAATTTGCAAACCCCGCAGGCCTCTGCACCTACTGCAGAAACCACCGCGGACCATGCCACTGTAACCGAATAACAGCTGCATAAAACCAGCGCCCCTGTGCCGACCGTGCAGGGGCGCTGTGTGTTGCCGCACAACCGCATAGAAAAGCCCGACCACACTGTGGACGACAGCTACCGCAACGATGACGGCACCGGCAACCGCTATAAGAAAAAGTCCTTCAACTGGTACAAGCAGTTCATTGCCACCAACGGCGAGACCTTATAACCCAAAACGGCAAGGCCGCTCTCCCCACAAGCAGGGGAAGGCGGCCTTTTGCGGTTGATAGATATACTTAAATAACATTATCACAGATCGCAGCTTTGCTTTCCATGGATTTTTTCAAGAACAGCATGCAAAAATTCCGGCTCTTTGGGCGGGGAAAATCTGTCAAACACAACTTGAAAAAGTGCAGATTGTACAGGAAAAATGACATGGTCGGCGCGGCGGGGGTACGTTATCATTTAGGTAAACCACTGCAAATGTACCCATTACCCGCTGAAATCTAAAGAGAGGATGAAAAACCATGAGAAAAGCAAAACGCAAGGGTCAACGCGTTCTGGCGGCCGCCCTGTGTGTCGGCATGCTGGCAAGCATGGTCCCTGCCCAAGCGTTTGCCAACGATGAGCCGATAACGGCCATCGTCCAGCAGGAGGATACCCCTGCTGATGCAGACGCTCCGGCCGAGGACACGAACGCCGGGCAGACCCCTGCGCCCACGGAAACCCCGGCCGCATCTGAAACCGAGACCCCGGCCGGGAAAACTCCCGACGAAGCGCCTGACGCGGAGGAAACCCCGGCACCTACGGAAACGCCTGCTGAAACCGAGACTCCGGCCCCCACCGACGCACCCGCTGCAGACGAGACTCCCGCACCGGCCACCACCATCCAGGAGAGTGGCGACGCCGATGCCACGGTGACCACTACCCATATCGCCACCAAGGTGGGCGAAGTGCCCGCCGTGCTGGCAGACGTGGACGGCGTTACCGCCGATACCTTCAAGACCGCCTTTGAGACCGTGAAGGTCCAAAAGGGTGATGTCACCTACACCGTCGAGGTCATCCCGGCGGATACTGTCTACTTTATTGACAGCGTCGCTGCCAGCGGCAGCAACGGTGCCATGGACAGCGTGCAGTCTACCGAAGCCTACGCCGCCGCCAAGGCTCTGCTGGGCGACCGGCTGCTGAATGGCAAGTCCGACCAGTTCTACCAGGGCGATGCGACCTGGGGCCTGGTGGATACCGACGCCCAGACCAAGGGCTATAACGGCATTACCAGCGACAAGACCTACACCGGCGTATACGGCAAAAATAATAAAAAAGGCGAGACCATCTCTTACAAGTTCACCCTGCCTGCCGGTAAGTACAGCATTACCACCGCCCACCGCGAGTGGTGGGACAACCAGAACCGCGCCATGGACCTGAGCCTGACCACAAGCGACGGCACGAGCGTCTATGCTTCTGTGCCCAAGCAGAACAATGGCAAGGTCACCATCAAGACCGGCGAGTTCACTATCACCACCGAACAGGTCGTGACCTGGACTGCCACCGCCACGGGTCAGCATGCCCCCGCTGTCAGTTGGCTGGCCGTGGAGCGCACCGGTGACGTGGAGACCCCGGACACCCCTGATGAGAACGAAAACTTCGGCAAAGCGCTGGAGGATGACGAACTCGTCACCGTCCGCAACGGCGCCTCCCTGACGGATACCATCACCGGCGGCAAGCAGGTCAGTGTTACCTCAGGCTGGATCAGCGGCGGCAACTCCGCCATGGACGGCGGCGCAGCCGTTAAGGAGGCCGACAGCTTCTTTAAGCGCAGCAGCTTCACCCTGTATGCAGACATCAAGTTCAACGATGCCCACGACAATACTTCGGCCATTCTGGTTGGCCCGGCAGCGGATGCCCATTTCCGCATCATCCCCCGCAAGACCGATGGCACCGCTGTGCTGAAAGTCAACAACAAGCAAGAATACAAACTCTCCCAAAGCCTGGAAGCAGGGGAGTGGAACGCCCTCGCCCTTGTGTATAACGAGAACGACACCGAGGGCACCGTTGCCGTCTACCTGAACGGCGAGGAGGTCCTGCCCGCTACCGGCGTGGGCTTCAAGCTCAGCGAAAAGACCGGCATCATCGGTGCGTTTGGCGCTACTTTTGGCACCGGCTTTATGCGCACCGGCCTGTACGATAACATCGTCGTGACCGGCAAGGCTGACGCCGACGCCGCCAAGACCGAGACCGCCTCCCGCAAGGATGCCTTTGACGGTATCGTTGATGTGGATGGTATCGTTACCCTAAACGGCTCTGAGGTCGAGGCTGCCGCCGAGAACGTCAACGGCTGGACCTACAAGGGCCTTGGTATGCTCAACGGCAACGCCACCAGCAACCTGCTGCTGGACTACAAGGCCGAAAACCCGCAGGCCTACTGGGCCATGATGCAGTATCTCTTTGGCAGCGCGGACGGTTACCCGCTGTTCTCCAACATCAAGATGGAGATGGGCAACGACGGCAACAACTCCACCGGCGCCGAGGCCTGCACCATGCGTTACGAGAACGAGGAAGCCGACGCTTCCCGTTCCCCCGGCTTTGTCATGGCGGCCGATGCCAAAAAGATCAACCCCAACGTCAAGGTCTCCATCCTGCGGTGGGAGTATCCCAACTGGGTCAAGGCCAAAGCCGACGGCGATCAAAAGTACGCCGCTATTTATAAGTGGTACAAAGAGACCATCTTTGATGCCTACGAAAAGTACGGCTATGTCATCGACTATATTGACCCCGATAAGAACGAGACCCAAAATCCCGATGGCGAGATCATCAAGTACTTTGCCAACGCGCTGAAGAACGAGGGCGATTTCCCCGTTTACTTCACTGGGGAAGCCATTGCCGCTTATCACAACATCAAGATCGTTGCTTCGGACGAGAACAAGACCTTGAACATTGTTCCCTTGATGCTTCGCGATTCTGGTGTGTATGATGCAGTGGATGCCATCGGCTTCCACTACCGCACCAACGCCACCGATGACTACATCAAGATGGCCGATGTGAACGACAAGGAAGTCTGGTACAGCGAGGGCTGCGCCACCTTCGGTTACTCAGAACTGCAGGAGAATAAGACCACCGAGTACGGCGCAAACACCATCGGTGGCTACCAGAGTCCCCTGGCCCTGCTGGACAGCATCCCCAACGCCTTTGTGGGTTCCCGCCGCACCATGTACATGTTCCAGCCTGCCATCGGTTCTTTCTACGAGGGAATCCAGTACGGCCACAAGGAACTGCTCTCTGCCCGCGACCCCTGGAGCGGCTACATCCACTATGACCCCGTCCTCTACATGCTGGCTCACATCACCCAGTTTGCCAAGACCGGCTGGGAGAACGATACCAACACCAACGGCATCTGGCGCGTGCTGCCCAATGCCACCTTTGCGTCCTTTGGCGCCAGCGATAACGAACACGCTACCGCCGGTATCGATGGCAGCGCCAGCTACATGACCCTGGCTGCCCCGGATAAAAAGGACTTCTCCACGGTGTTCATCAACAACACCCGGAACGAAAAGACCTTCGCTGTTAAGGTCGCAGACGATATGGACATCTCCGTGGAGGCCCTGCACGTCTGGACCACCGTGACCGACAGCTACCTGCAAAAAGGCGAGGATGCCGCCATCGAAAACGGCATCGCCACCATCACCGTGCCTGCCTACAGCGTTGTGACCGCTACCACGCTGGATACCACGCCCGCCCGCTTCCCCACCGAGAAGGCTGACGGCGATTACATCCAGACCGGGACCCGCAGTGTGCTGGATACCGATTCCACCGGCAAAAACGCCAATACAACCGACGAGTACCTCTATGCCGATAACTTCGAGTATGTCGAGGAAGGCACGGTGGCCGGATATAACGTTACCACTAACGAGGAGACCCAGCAGGATTACATCGTTTCCCGCGGCAACGAGCCCCGCTACATGCTGGATACTCATGGCGCCTGGATCGTCGAAAACGGCCGGCTCAAGCAGGAAAATGAGTCCAGCGTCAACCAGTGGAACGGCGGCGACCCTGCCACCATCGTGGGTGACTGGCGCTGGATGGATTACAGCGCTTCCATCTATGCCACCCTGCCCAACGCCGAGGCAGGCCGTTATGAACGCCTGACTATCCGTGCCCAGACCGGCATGAACTGGAACGACAGCGGCTACACGCTGGAGATCAACGGCGCCGGCAGCTGGAAGTTGTTCCGCATCGGCACCCAAGTGGCCAACGGCACTGTGGCTAAGAACGCCGAGGGCAAGTACAACCTGAAGCTGACTGGTCTGGGCAGCACCGTCTATGCTTACATCAATGATGTGCGTGTTGCCAAGTACAATGATGCCAACCCGATGCTCTCCGGCCGTGTCAAAATCAGCTCCAACTGGAAGCAGGTCTACGCCGACAACCTGGAAGTCAAGACCGTCAAGGGCGGCATCCCCTATGCCACCGCCATGATCGACGGCCAGGACGACGGTGTCAAGTACGAGGGTAACTGGACCATCAACAATCCCGGCGGCGGCAGTGCCGATAACTGGTACCGCACCATTTCTTCTTCCAGCACCGCCGATGCAAGCTTTACCTTTACCGCCAACGGCAATGGTTTTGCCATCATGGGCGGTAACGATGGCTCTGCTGTCATCGATGTCTACGTGGACGGCCAGCTGAAAGTTGAAAACGCAGCCACCAAGGCAGCCCCCACCCGCGGCGAAACCTACATCCTGTCTGACCTGGCGGTCGGGAACCACACCATCAAGGTCGTGCTCAAATCCGGCACCCTCAAGGTCGACGCACTGAACACCATCGGTGCCCGCCTGGAATCCGCCAGCGGTTCTGTGACCGAAGTGCTGACCGAACTGCCTACCATGGACTACTACGTGACCGGCAGCGGTGTGTCCGGCCTGCCTGATGAAGTCAAGGTCAAGCTGGCTGACGGTACCACCGATATCATGGCTGTCAAATGGAATGTGGACGAGGATGCCCTGGCAGCCAACGCCTACAGCTCCGGCTCCATCAACGGCAATGTAAAGGACGCTGTCAACTCTCTGGGTGAGCAGCTCACTGTCAGCGTCAACATCAACGAAGTCATCCCCGGCGATACTCTTTACTTCATTGATTCTGTTTCCGGCAAGATCACCGATGTGGCCGGCGGCACCACCGAGACCTACAAACTCTACAAAAAGGCATTGGGCGGCCTGCTGATGAACGATGCGTTCGACCAGTTTAAGACCGATGCCACTACCTGGGGCTTGGTGGATACCGATGCAGGTACCAAGGGCTACAGCAGCACTGCCGATAAGACCGCTACCGGCATCTACGGCCACGACAACAAGGCGGGCGAGACTCTGACCTACGCCCTGACCCTGCCCGCCGGTACCTACACCCTGACCAGTGCCCACCGTGAGTGGTGGGGTATGACCCGCCCGATGACCGCTGTTGTCACCGATACGGAGGGCAACGCCTTGAGCGATACCGCTGACTTGAACCTCTCCGGCAGCAGCGGCGATATCATCAATAAGGCAGACTTCACCCTGGATAAAGAGCAGGTCGTCTACTACACCGTTACCGCCACCGGCACCCAGGCCCCTGTTATCAGCTGGCTGGCTGTCAACGGCAAGACCGCAGAGAGCGGCTCCAAGTTCTTTGACCAGGTGCTGGAGGATAACGGCGGCCTGACCCTGGCGGCCAACGCCGCAACCCTGACCGATGAGACCTGGGGCACCATTCTGAAGGTATCCACCCAGTGGAACAATAAGAATGAATACCACGCCGCCATCACCGATGGTCAGAATCTGTTCGGCCGTACCCAGTTCACCCTGCTGGCCGATGTGATGATCGAGAAACCCGGCAGTGATGCGAGCAAGACCGCTATGCGCTCCGCTTTCACTATCAGCACCGGAAGCAACCGCCTGCACCTGCTGACCTATGACGGCAAGGTGGGCTACGGCGTTGATGGCTCTAACGCTGGCATCAGCAAGAACGAGATCAGCCTTGGCAATGTGGCCGTTGGTACGTGGAACTCTGTAGCCTTCGTCTACAATGAGCCCAACGGCGGCAATGGTTCGCTGACCGTTTACCTCAATGGTAAAAAGGCTGGCGAGATCGCCGACATCGGCTTCAAACTCAGCGAATCCAAAGACATTGCCGCTACCGTGGCCCGCAACGTCGGCACCAATTACCTGCTGACCGGCCAGTACGATAACATTGTGGTCAAGCGCAATGCCCTGAGCGAGAGCGCTGCCGTCAAGGAGACCACTGCCCGCTATGATGCCAAGAACCCCTCCGATGCAGCCCGCGCAGCGCTGACCGCCAAGATCAAGGAGATCCGCGCAGCCCTGGCCGCCGACGAGGCAAACGGCATCACCTACGCAACCGAAAAACTGGAAAACTGGCAGTACACCGGAAACAAGGCAGGCATGGCCGACACCTTGCCCGAAATGAACGAGGCCCTCACCAAAGCCGACACCCTGGCCGCTGATGAAAAGGCTACGACCGATGAACTGAACAGCTGCGTCAAGGCGCTGGATGCCCAGTACAAAGCCCTGCGCACCCTGCCAGAAACCTATACCGACATCCCCGGTACCGCTGCCACTGTCATCAAGGCCGACACAGGGCTGCCCATGCAGGCCCACGGAGGCTCTGCCATGACTCTGAAAGAGGGCACCGGCGACGGCTGCGTCAACTACGATCTGGACGGCGATGGCTCCATCACCGAGGGTAAGACCGTTTACCTCTGGTTCGGCGAGGATAAGACCAACAACACCCGCCCTGTGGACGGTGTGCGCTGCTACAGCTCCACCGACCTGTATAACTGGACCGACCACGGCACCATCCTCTACACCCAGAGCACCATCCTGCCCATTGAGGAAGGCACCGAAAAGGCCATCACCTCCAGCGTGGGTGCCAACGGGACCGGCACCACCCAGGAATACAACGTCATGCAGCGCAGCAAGACGAACCTGGAAACCTTGAAAGCCTGGGGTAAGCTGTCCACCGCACCCGAGGGTGTGACCGAGAGCGAGTTCCGCAACGTCAAGAACTTCCTGCGCGCCTACGTGACCGACTACGAAAAGGCACCCACGGATCTGAACGACATCAGCTGGACCGCTAAGACCTACGATGAGGAACCCATCACAGCCACCAGCCTGCTCTACCCGGACAGCACCGATGAATCCGTGCGTAACGTGACCACCACCCGCCTGCAGCTGGCTTTCGAAACCCTGTACGGCAGCTACTGCATTACCGAGCGCCCCAAGATGATCTACAACGAGAGCACCAAACAGTTCGTGCTCTTATGGCACGCCGATGGCCCGCTGTACAACAGCAAAGACCTGAGCGGTTGGGTGGCCGGCGGCTGCGTTGGCAACTGCCCCGCCAGCCGCTACAGCCGCGCCATGGTCGGCATCGCCACCAGCGACAGCCCGTTCGGCCCCTTCACGGTGCAGAACGTCACCCGCATGAACTATGACGCCACGCTGAACGCCAACCGCCTGGGTGAAGCCCGCGACATGACTGTCTTTGTGGATACCGGCGTGGACAAGAACAACGATGGTTCCGATGACGCTTATGTTATCTACTCCAGCGAGATGAACGCCAAGCTCTATGTCTCGCTGCTGAACAAGGACTACACCGGCCTTGCTGCTGAGGCTGACCAGGCCGATGACACCCAGTTCGCCGCTCGCATTGTCACCGACAACAGCCGCGAAGCCCCGGCCATGTTCAAGTACGGTGGCTATTATTACCTGATCACCAGCGGTACCGATGGCTGGAACAGCACCGCCCACATCTATTATCGCAGTAAAAATGTGCTTTCCGGCTGGGAAAAGATCGGAAACCCCGCCAAGAACGATACCGGCAAGATGTTCAACACCCAGGTCACCTACGTGCTGCCTGTGGATGCCGAGAACGGCAAGTTCATCTACATGGCTGACCGCTGGAACGGCAGCAATCTGACCGACAGCCGCACCATCTGGCTGCCGATCCAGATGAACACCGACAGCACCCTCTCCGTCCTGGGCGAGAAGAACTGGACGCTGGACCGTCTGGATCAGCTGCTGCCTACCACTGTTAATACCGAACTGCCCAAGGTCGTCTGGTCCGACGGCAGCAACCTGCCCAAAACCGTCAATGTGACCACCCAGGGCAAGGACGTGACCAGCAAGGTCGAGTGGGATACCGATAGCCTGAAGAACTTTGGCACGGTTTCCATCACTGGTACGCTGACGGAGTGCAACAACATTTCCATCAGCACCACCGCTACCGTGGTCCCGAAGAACCTGCTCTACTTTGCCAACCCCACCAAGACCCCTGTCAGCAGCGACTATACTGCCATTGTAAACGCCAGCGCCGAGACCCTTAAGAATTCGGCTGTCAACGATGGCGCCTATAATGCCGAGAACGGCTTCGGCTACACCGGCACCGCCGGTACCCTGCGCAACACCAACGCCGACATTTACGAAAGCATGCGTTACGCTGCCAATAAGGACAGCATCACCTACCGCTTTGACAATCTGACCGGCAGCGGCTACACTGTCTACGTTGGCATGTTTAACCCCACCGGCTGGGTGGAAAACGGCAAAGTTCGCCTGGCCGACATCAAGATCAACGGTGAGACCGTGCAGACCGGCTACAACTACAACACCAGCTGCACCGGTAAGGGCGATACCCTGGCCTTCACCGGCCTGAGCGCCGATGAAAACGGCACCCTGACGGTGGAGATCGCCGCCAACGCCAACACTACCTCGGCCGTGCAGGTCAGCTTCATCATGGTGGCTGGCACCGAAAAGACCAAGCCGGAACCCACCGTGACCCCGAATCCGACTACGAAACCTGATCCCACCCCGGCCCCGACCACCGAGCCTACTGCCACCCCGGAGCCTACTGCTAAACCTACCGCGACCCCGGCTCCCACGACCGAGCCCACAGCAACGCCCGAGCCGACTATGAAACCGACGGAGACCCCGGCCCCGACCGTGAAGCCGACCGAGACACCTGCCCCCACCGCTAAACCTACGGAGACGCCTGCGCCTACAACAGCTCCCACGGCCACCCCGGCCCCGACAGCCAAGCCCACCGCAACCCCCGCTCCCACGGCTGCACCTGTCAAGACCGAGGTCATCAAGGAGGAACTGACCGCCGACAATATCTCTCAGGAGCTGCAGGATAAGGGCTTCACCACTTCCGAGAAGGTCAAGTCCGCCCTGAAAGAGGAGATCGCCAAGGAACAGCCCGCCGAGGATGGTAAGACCGAATTCTACGAAGTTACGCTGAGGATCAAGAACGAGGACGGCACCATCGGCGAGGAAGTTACCAAGGAGAACTTCCCGCAGGAAGGCCTGGAGGTCGCTTTCGACCTGCCCAACGACATCAAGGCCGAGGAGGCAGACAACTACGACTTCCTTATCGCCCACCTGAAGAACGACGGCAATACCGAACTGCTGAAGCCCGCCCTTAAGGATGGCAAGCTGGTCGTGACCGTCCATAGTCTGTCGCCCTTCGCCGTAAGCTGGAAGGCCAAGGAACAGCCCGCCCCGACCGAGAAACCCACCCCGGCCCCGACGGAAAAG
>OHWM01000354.1_pt1 | contig 24531 bp, 19 predicted proteins | sample 1579731 | NCBI WGS metagenome assembly OHWM01 (sample SAMEA3882510, study PRJEB24775) | human gut metagenome | biome: human-associated habitat; feature: intestine environment; material: feces | place: Netherlands | collected 2009/2010
CTAACATTAAACTTTCTAAATTGAATTTAGTATCTAATTAAGCTTCAAGGGCTCTATGTCAATAATTACAGTTTTGACATAAAGCCCTTATTTTAATTAATCTTCTTTATTCTCCATTCTTTTCTGCAAATACTCTTGCCATTTTCCTCGAAAAATAATCATATTCCTTGCGCGTCTTTCTCGAACCACAGTAGGTTCATCTGTACTTTGAGTTCCAAACTCATAGTGAAATACCAGACAATTACCGCAACAATAATTACGTAATCCTCTTTTCTGCAATTTCAAGCAAAAATCTACATCTTCGTATCCATAAAGATATTGTTCGTCAAATCCTTCACACAGCCAGAAATTTTCTTTTCTCACAAGTAAAACTGCCGCAGTTACACATGCCCACTCATGGTCTTCTCTGCTCATACAAGCATGCAATTCTTCACCATTATTTACATTATATGGTTGCCAATATCTAATATTTTCCCGTATTCCGTCACGAAAGGCAATTCCTTCATGCTGAATTGTGTACGATTTCCCTTTATTAATACTGTAATTTGGAATTTCAGGATAAACTAATGTTGCTCCGATTGCACCCACATTCTCGTTATTCAGCGCACTAAGCAGCAATTCATCAAGCCAGCCATCAGTTACTTCAGTATCATTGTTTAGAAATAAAAGATACTCTCCTTCAGCATAGTTTGCTCCAATATTATTTGCGGCTGAAAAAGAAAGATTTTCATCATTTCGAATCACTTTTATTGGAAGTACCGCCTGATATTCTTTTATAATGTCTAAAGATTCATCCTCCGACGCATTGTCGACCATAATGATTTCAAAATTATCATAAAATGTTCTTTCATGCAAAGATTTTAATAACTTTGAAAGCTGACTTTTTCCATTATGATTTACTATGATGATAGATACCAAGGGATGTGCCTGCTTCAAGATACTCCTTTCTGGATGGCACATTGCTTCCATGTCTCTCTGTACTTTTCTGAAATGAATATTATCAATTTCTCGAAAAACTTCATTTCGCCTTACTTCAAAACTCATTTTTTGAATACAAGCTTTCAGTTCTTTATTCTCGCTCCTCAGTTTCGTTATCTCGTTATTACACTTCTCCCATTTTTTTATTAGCTTATCAATTATGGGCACTTTGTAAATTATTTTTTTTAAACTCTGCATATTTTCTCCACACTTTTCTCTAAAGATATCACTGTTCACTCCGCGCTCAGTAACACGTTTCGCGCCGAAGTTCTCGTTTTTTCTATTAACTTTTTTTCACAAAACAAACATGTCTCCTACCTCGACATCACCATATATAAAAGATAAGAAACTAAACTAATTCATTTGATTTGCTATTACTTTAAAAACTTTTTATTTATGGCTATTCTAGTTCTTTCTATTAACCATCTTTCTCCATATACCAAAATCAATGGTACTGCCACACCCACAATATAATAAATGGGCCATAACTTTTCAAAGGAATAAGGAAAACATTCCAGTGTTTCATTTCCAAGCTTCCATATCTTGCAAATCATCAAATCAAAACATTTGAAAGTAATAATATGAAGTGCCATAATATGATAGCTATTTTTTCCAGCTGTACAAAATAATGTCCGTAATACTCCAACCTTATCAAATCCCTGAGCAATACAAATACAGAAAGTAATCCCCAGTATTGTAATTGGATAAAAAATCAACGGATGAAGAATCATGTTTGCCGACAATTCAACCATTCCTATATTGAGAGATAGAATTTTCCAAATAACAATGCCTAAAATTGGAGATAACCACCATTGTAAATATTTCATCATATACTGACGGTAATGCTGAAATAAATATCCCAAATAAATAACTGTAATTCCAAGAACAGAAGTCTGTATATGATACTGCAAAATAACCTCGTTATCATTTAACCAAATGCCAACTATAGCAGTTAAAACTCCACATAAAATATGCCATATTATTGGATATTTCATTTTTTCAGCATGATAATACAATAACATAAACATACTTACACCAATAAAAAACATTGAAACAAACCAAAATGCACTCAGCATAGCCTCGGATGTTCCAAAAATACATGCCTCAAATATTAGTTTTATAATATCTAATTTTCCATATACAATTGTATCACTCTTAAGTATATGAATTTTCAGAAAAAAATTATGCAAAAGAATAAACACAATACTATATTTCACATAAATGGGGAGTACTCCTCCTAACCGCTTTCCAATTTGCATATATGGCGTTATATCGTTACGCGGTTTAAAGCTCATCCCTGCAACAAAAAAGAATATCATTAAATGATATGTGTAAACAAATGGACCAATTGGAAAATTGCATCCTGGCAGTATCCAACTTGAATGTCCTATAACAATTGAAGTTATTCCAATCCCCTTCAATAAATCGATCAGAGTATCTCTTTGCTTTTCCATTCTCTTTCCCATTCTTTTTCAGCCGATAAACTTATTACTTTTGCAAATGTTTCTCCACAATCTCCGCCAGTTCCCGTGCTCTCGCCTCAAAAGAATATTTCTCCTTAATCACCGGCCACTGCTCGTCGACTTTTGCTTTCACTTCTTCATAGTTGTTCTCAATTTCCTTCACGCACTGGTGAAATTCTTCTTTATTGCTATAGTACAGCACTGCTTCCGGAAAGATTTCCCTGAGCTCATCGCAGCAGTCAGATATTACCGGGAGACCGCAGGCCAGGGCATCGAAAATGCGATTATTCACAAACTGATAATCCAGCATGTCTTTCCAGTGGTCGTTCAATGTGACGCGGGCACTTCGGTAAAGGGCGGGAATCTGGCTATTTTCGATGAAAACGTCCTGTACCATGGTCTTATCCGGGCCTAACATGGCTTTCCAGCCGGCACCCCAGATTTTCAGCGGAAGCTTATCCTGTGCTGCCCATAATACACATGGGCGGGCCACACCACGGGAATTTCCAATAAATAAATAATCTTTTCCACGGCTGCATTCAGCTGCCTGATCCGGGTAAAAAAGCTCAGTGTCTGTACACTGAAGCAATGGATAAACAGGAACCGTAAGCTTCGCCTGAAGCTCCCTGACATAATGGCGGGAACCTACGCATACAATATCATAGAGCTGGTATTCTTCTTGAGTAACCATCTCCGGGTGGCTGATATTCCACATAATGTAGAGGCATTTGGTGTTCCGACGATCCGGACGGTAAAATTCGCAGCCTCGAAGTACAAGAACCACATCTGCGTTTACTTCACAGTCCCAGTCTTCGTGCAGGTCAATTATAGTGTACATTCCCATTCGATCCAGGTAGCGTTTCAAGGCAACGGCATACGCATAATCGCCCCAACGGATCTTTTTTTCCTCAGGAGCAGGACATTTGATCACCCAGATCTGGCGTTCTTTCGCTTCACGCTGCACCTGTGCAGCCCGTTTTCCCCAGTCGTCCCGGCGATGCAGTTCCTGTGACACATATTCCTTCAGCTCCAGCATGGACTGGCTGTTTTTCTGAAGCTCCAGGAGGATTTTTTCCTGGCGTTTATTCTCTTTTTCCAGTTCACGCAGCTTATTGTCCATATAGGTGCGGCTTACCGGAATAAAGCTTCGTAATTTCTGTTTCAGGGTATTCCAAAAGCTCATATAGAAACTCCTTGTATAATAAGTTGTCAATCGGTAAAAATCTGTTTTTGAGTCTTTGGTTTTTATTATAACGAAATATGACAGGAAACGCAACTCCCCACAGCAAATCACCAAACAGGACAGTAGCGCAGCGTTACTGCTCACTGGTAACGTTCCGCGAAGCGCGTTACTGTGAACGAAATGAACAGTAACAGCGCAGGCGCTCTGCAATTTTCGCTTGAAACAGTAACCCTTCACAATTTTTTCACGTTTTTTTCTACCTTTTATCACTAGGAAAGTAATTTCGAATTTGCTATAATAGTTTCACGACATCAGAGCATGTTTAAAAAAGGCTTTCTGCAAAATGTGCATCACAATTTGTGGGATATTTCATCCCCATCTTTATTCAACAAACGCATCAAACTTTTCTGACATTATAAATCTTAGGAGGATACCGAATTCATGCGAAGAAAAAAGAGCTTACTAATACCGGCTGTGCTGGCTTTTTCCCTTTGCACCGGTGCTGTTGTCCCAGTACTGGCGGAGGAGACCTCACAGACAGCTGATGCAGCAGATAATGAACAAGAGACACATACACAGAGTGCTACAGATACTTCTGATTCCCCTTATGAAAAAGGCACCATCACAGACACTGATTTTCAGAGTGAATGGCTGAATCTGAAATTCACACCACCGGAAACAGTAGTCATGAATACAGAGGAAGAGCTTCAGTCTGTTATGAAGCAGGGACAGACCACCCTGGAAGAATCTTCCGGCGTGGAACTTGGAGATGACGCCCTGTCAGGAACCGTTTATGAAATGATGGCTTCTTCTATCTCTGGTTTTCCTAATGTTTCCTTAGTTGTTGAGGATGCTTCTCTGGAGAATATGACTGTCGACCAGTATTTTCTGGCTGCACAGCAGATGTTGGACGCTACCGGGATGGGCTATACTTATTCAGACGTAACCGATATACAGATTGCCGGACAGGATTTCCGTATTATGGAAACAAGTGTGGCAGTCAATGACTATGAAGTTCTTCAGAAATATTGTACCCGCAAACAGGGAGGAAAGTTTGTCTCCATTATTTTATCATACACCACAGATACCACAGCAGAAGCAGATGAAATTCTGGCAGCTTTTACTCCATTAAATACAGACACGGAGGCTGCGCCTGCAGAATAAACTATGGTCTATACTCCCTTAACCATAAAAGCCATAAAAATTGCATATAAAGCACACGAAGGACAATATGACCAAAGTGGGGTTCCTTATATTCTTCACCCGGTTCATCTTGCAGAACAAATGACAGATGAAACTACCACCTGCATTGCCCTGCTTCATGACGTTCTGGAAGATACTGCCCTGACTCTTCCTGATCTGGAAGCGGAATTCCCAAGAGAGATCACAGAGGCAGTCCAGCTGCTTACACACGCTCCTTCCGATGATTATCTGGATTATGTGCGCAGACTTTGCGAAAATCCGCTGGCTCGTAAGGTAAAGATTGCGGATCTCGCCCATAATTCAGATGAAACACGGCTTTCTTCCGTCACGCCGGATCCAATGCAGCTAAAGCACTGGCGGACGAAGTATGCAGCTGCAAAGGAGATCATACGGGAATACGAAAATATCCCATAAAGTACAACTCCAGACTATGTAAAAAGGTACTCTGTTATATTAATATCAATTATGTTGATACCAATATAACAGAGTACCTTTTTTATATTTTGCAAAAGCAACTGTTAAATTTTTATTATTTCACCCGCAAAATCGACCTCACCAGTTCCAGATGCGGTCTGTCTGCATCCTTCTGGAACACGGCAACATGGTTCAGGTCTGCGCCTCCATCTGTATATGCCGGAAAAAGAAAGCCGCACTCCGGCTCACCTGGCTCGTATTCATCTGCAAGAGGACAAATTACACAGATCAGATATTCAAAAACAGCTTCTGATTCCCCCAGCCGCTCCTTATCTGCTGCCTTTGCCGGAATATCATATCTGTCGTGGAAAATATAAACTGCATAAGGTCTCCTGCTTTTATAATTCTCCATTACAAGATCATAGAAGCTGTCCATAAGAGCATCGTTTTTCAGCCCACATTCCCGGATTGCCATCAAAAGCTGCCACACGGTTCCTGGCCTTCTGTCTGCATCTGCAAATTCATAACGTTTCAGATTTACATTTGTTGCTGCAAAGGGAACTACCTTGGCAAGCTCAATGTTTTTCTTCTTTTCTGCGGCAGACAGCTTTAAAAAATTCACGTTAAAGCTGCCGTCAAAGTCCCCGTCCTTATCCACATAACATCCCGCAATCCTTGTAAAAGAACTCCGGGCAACATTCATCCTCCTGGTCAGCGCCAGCATATCTTCACGGTCGATTTTGTTGGTCATGGTTTTCTCCTGTGTATACGCAAAATGTTTTTTCTATTTTACCATTCCTATGCGCTATACACAACTGAAAGTAAAAATATCTCCATTTAAAACGCTTTTCTAATCCGCTCCAACGCCTCCGTCAGCGTTGCCCTTGGACACGCCACATTAATCCTTTGGAATCCTTCGCCTGCTTTTCCGAAAATCTTTCCACTGTCAAGCCAAAGTCTGGCCTTGTTAAGGATCAAATCCTCCAGTTCCTCAACAGTCAGGCCTGTCTCACGGAAGTCTAGCCACACCAGATACGTGCCTTCCAGATCTGTCATCTTTACCCCAGGCAGATATTTTTCCACATACTCTTTTGTGTAGTTGATGTTCGCCTCCACATAAGCATGCATCGCCTGGTACCACTCTTCTCCCTTGGAATAAGCGGCCTCTGTTGCCACCAGTCCCAGAACCCCAAGCTGGCTGATTCCTGCCGCATCCAGCTGCTTCCGGAATTTTCGGCGAAGCTCCGGATTGGGAATAAAAATATTGGAAATCATCATACTTGCAAGATTGAAAGTTTTACTTGGAGAAGTGCAGGTAATGGAAATATCCTGAAACTCCTTTTTCAGACCGGCAAACACCTGATGCTTTCCCTTAAAAACAAAATCCTGATGGATTTCATCACTGACAACGGTCACACCATTCTTTACGCAGATATCTCCTAATTTTTCCAATTCTTCTGCGCTCCACACTCTTCCCACCGGATTGTGGGGATTACACAGGAAAAACAGTTTCACATTTTCCTCCACGATTTTCTTCTCAAAATCCTGAAAATCGGTGTGATAACGGTTGTCTTCTCCTTGATAAAGGTTGCTGCTCACCACTTTTCTGCCATTATCCTGAATAACTTCTGAAAAAGGATAATAAACGGGAAGCTGGATCAGCACACTGTCTCCCGGCTGCGTGTATGCTTTCACCGCCATAGCCAGGGCAAAAACAACTCCTGGCGTTTTAATCAGCCAATCCTCCCGGACGTCCCAATTGTGATGAGTCTTCATCCAGTTTGCCAAGATTTCAAAATAAGGGGTCTGCACCTCACTGTATCCGAAAATTCCCTCTTTTGCACGCTCTACCAGCGCATCCTCAATATAAGAAGAGGTCTCAAAATCCATGTCTGCGACCCAAAGAGGCAGCACATCTGCCGGCTTGCCCCTTTTTACTGCAAAATCATATTTCAGACATCTGGTATTTTTTCTGTTAATCACTTTATCAAAATCAAGATTTCTTTCCGCCATATAATTCTTCCTCTGTTTCTGCAAATACTTTTTCAAATTCATCAAGAAGATCCTGGGCATCCTCGATTCCAACAGAGAGGCGAAGGGTTGCCTCTGTAATTCCGTTGCGTTCCCGTATCTTCTTCGGCACATCCGCATGCGTCTGGGTAGTTGGATATGTGATCAACGTCTCCACACCGCCAAGACTTTCTGCAAACTTGATCATCCGCACTTTTTCCAGAACAGAAAGGGCAAACTCCCTGCTTTCCAGCTGGAAAGTAAGCATGGAGCCAAATCCTCTGGCCTGCTTTTTCATAATCTCATATCCCGGGTGATCTGGTAATCCCGGATAGATTACTCTGGTCACTGCGCTCTTTGTTTTCAGCCATTCTGCGATTTTGAAAGCATTTTTCTGTGCCTGCTCCATGCGGATTCCAAGAGTTTTGATACCGCGGAGGATCAGCCAGCTGTCAAAAGGAGCCAGGCCGGAGCCTGTGGTTTTAATAAGAAAACGGAGCTTTTCGCTGATATCCGCTCTGTTGGTTACCAGAAATCCTGCCAGGGTATCATTATGTCCGCCCAGGAATTTGGTTCCGCTGTGCACTACAATGTCCGCTCCCAGTTCCAGTGGATTCTGGAAATATGGAGATAAAAATGTATTGTCTACTATGAGAAGGAGATTATGTCTTTTTGTAATTTCCGCAAGTGCCGCAATATCAGTGACATTCATCATGGGGTTGGTTGGAGTTTCAATATAAATTGCTTTTGTGTTTTCGTTTACATAACTTTCCACATTTTCTTTCCAACAGTCGATTCTGGAAAAATGGATCCCGTTTTTCGAAGAAACATTGTCAAAAAGCCGGATGCTTCCGCCGTACAGGTCTGCATCTATGATCAGATGGTCTCCTGGTTTAAACAGCTCCATTACCAGAGTGATTGCTGCCATTCCAGTGGAAAAAGCCAGTGCATCGATTCCGTTTTCCAAAGTTGCTACAATTTTTTCCAGATGCTCTCTGGTCGGGTTCTGCAGTCTGCTGTAGTCAAAGCCTGTACTCTGGCCTACTGCCGGATGCTCATATGTTGCTGTCTGATAAATCGGAAAACTGATAGAGCCATAATTGTTACAACAGCCTTCCTCTTCTTCCAAATGTAAACATTTTGTATTGATTCCTCTTGCCATGATTTTCCTCCAGATTCGTATGATCGCGTTCAGAGAAATGTTTTCTCTCTTTTTTGTCTGAACATATCATAGCAAGATAAGAGGATTTTGTATAATTCATTTTACCTTGAGTTCGTTATAGAATATTGCTATATCTGATTAGATATGTTAGATTTGGTGTATTGCCAATTTCAGAGCGTGTTTGAAAAAGGCTTTCTGCAAGATGTGCGTCACAATTTGCGGGAATACTTTTTCAAACACGGTCTAAAACACCCTCTGCACCAGCAGCATATACAAAATCGTTCCACCGCCAATACTAAGCAGTGTATTCTTTTTCCACTTATGCAAAAATACGATAAACAAAATCGCAATGGCTTCTGGCAGCCCATAAGGTCCGCTTCCGTTCCTTCATAGTTACACTCTTCGCGATGCACAGAAATCATGTTTCCCATGTTTTCGCACCGTACTTCTTGGGTTTTCTGTAAACGAAGTTCACAAAATATCTCTTGGGATGATATCTGCTGAATAGGAGCAGGCATTAATTACCGGCCAGTTCCCTGATAGCATCTGTCAAGGTCGTGTACTGCTCTTTCACCTGCGCGTAAAGCTCATCACTTCCTGCGGTTTCTCTTCCTCTTAATACCTCCGTAAGCTCTGCACTGACCTTATACAATTCTGTAAATCCAAGGTTCAGGCACACACCCTTCAGGGTATGGGCTGCACGGAATGCTTTCTCTCCATCCTGTGCGGCAAGACCATCTGTCAGCTCCTGAAAACTTGGATCGTTAAGAAATTTTACTGCAAATCTTTTCACAAGTGCTTCGCTTCCCAGTCTTTTCAGAACTCCATCGTAATCTGAGCCAACTTTCTCATAACATTCTTTTATTGTCATTCCAGCCTCCTTAATTTTCATTCCGGTTCCCTATGTAACTGCTTTCTGCACTTTATTATATTAAATTGAAAGAAATTTGTCCACAGGTTTCTAGAGCGTGTTTGAAAAAGGCTCTGACATTACGCATCAGACCTGGAATAAGCATTCTTCATCTGATTACTCAGCTCATAAAGCACTTTATTCAGTGTGTCAGAAGCCTCTTTTTTCACCATATCCGCAATTTCCTGGTTGGCCTGATGGCGAAGGGACATTCGCTTCGCTGCGTCAGACTCTTTTTCCAGAAGAGCGTCATATTTGCCAATCAGCTGGTGGCCTTTTGACATTACACGCTCCTGATAACGTTCAATATGGAAAATGGAGCTCTTATAAGAAGCATCTGCCATGGCACCGATCATGCGGCTTACCCAGTAGAAGCTGTCAGTGGTTACTTCCCTGGTGGTGCTGGAAAAATAGTCCGGAGTGGTATCAATTGTGGCATAAAACGGCACCAGCACATTAAATGCATTGGATGCAAATGCAACCCATTCCAGAATATTGCAGTCCTTTTCCATGCCTGGTCTCATCTGGATCAGAGACAGGAAATCTGTACGGTTCACACCGATAGAACGGAATGCTCCGCGCTGTTCTTTTTCTCCATAGGAAGCATATGGATCATAAGAGGTTCCCTGATAATGGGAGGACAATACATATTTCACATCCTCTACAGTAATCTTTTTTTCCGGAATCATGCACCATGGCAGATCATCAGAATATGGAGTAAATTCTGCATTTACGCCATCCCAGATTTTTGTCTTCGGATTCAGGTTTCTCAGCATATACCATGCACGAGGAGTATTATAAACATGGTCGGAATCGTCATGGCTTCCGAACGCATCTCTTGGATTCAGTACACCATCCATGGAAAGATCCAGGTGATTTTTGCTGATAAATTCTTTCAGGTCAGCGGAACACATGTATTCCAGATCCGCATATTCCTCACATGGGCACCGATATTTTTCCTGATCCCGCAATGCCTTTTCCAAGTCAAATTTATCAATTCCAAGCTGATTTGGCATTACTACATATGCCTCATCCGGAACCTTTCTTGCCATCCAGTGATGGCCGCCGATGGTTTCCAGCCACCAGATTTCGTTTTGATCCTGGAAAGCAATTCCATTCATCTCATAGGTTCCGTATTTCTCCAGAATGCTTCCAAGGCGGATTACCCCTTCGCGGGCGCTATGGATGTATGGAAGAACAATGGATACAATATCTTCCTCTCCGATTCCACCGGCTGCTTCCTCCTTACCGTCCTTTGCAGGCTGATAGATTACCAGAGGATCCGCGCCAAGTACCCGGGGATTGGAGGTAATCGTTTCTGTAGCAGTCATTCCCACATTTGCCTCATTTACACCGCTAGCTGCCCAGATTCCTTCGCCGTCTACTGCATTTGGCACAGATGTATAGCCCATTGGATCATCTGGAAGATCAATTTCCACATGAGAAATCACAGATTTATATTTCCGCGGCTGTTCCTCCGGATGAACCACCACAAATTTTTTTGGCATATAATGACCGGAACCGGAATCGTCATTTCTTGCGATCATGGTAGAACCATCATAAGATGCCTTTTTTCCAACTAAAATTGTAGTACAACCCATTTAAATTTCCTCCTGAAAATATTTCGTAATCTACTATGCTCTATGTTAGCACAATCGGGCATTTTATGGAATACAAGATTCCGGAAATCAATTATTTAACGGTTGTATTGCCTGCCATTAAGCTTTATACTTATCTTATTCCCGTAGCAAAATGATACGCGAAAGAATCCTGCCCATCAGGGCTTTTCTATAACTTAAAGGAGCATTCCTTATGCAGACATCTAAAGATTATTTGCATGTTTTTCTTGATATGGGCGACGCACTGTTAAACAGCGGCGCAGAAATTTTCCGGGTGGAGGACACCTTGAACCGGATGGGTTATGCCTGTGGTGCTACCCATATGAACGTTTTCGTCATCACGTCCAGCATTGTTATTACTATGGAATTTCCCGGAGATGGCGCACGGACGCAGACACGGCGCATTCATGAATGTGGGGGGAATGATTTCACCAAGCTGGAGCAGCTCAATGACCTGAGCCGCCGTTTCTGCAGTCATCCGGTTTCTGCTGCGGAGCTGCGAAATGAATTTGAGAAGATCAATGCAAACAGACCTAAGCCTCTTTGGAAACTGCTTGGAAGCGTTCTTGCAGCCTGCAGTTTTGCCCTTTTCTACGGCGGCACTATTCCGGATGCCATTACTGCCGGCATTGCTGCAATCCTGATATGGAGCCTGCAAAAATATCTAAGACCAGTATGTATGAACGAGGTTACTTTCCAATTTGCAGCGTCTTTTCTCACAGGCTGCGCCATTTGCGGATTTACTTTGCTCTGTCCTTTCCTTCACATGGATAAGATCATGATTGGTGATATTATGCTTCTGATTCCAGGACTTATGTCAACTAATGCAATCCGCGATGTACTCATTGGTGATACCCTTTCGGGTATTATCAGGCTGATCGCCGCGTTACTTCTTGCAGCAGCACTGGCACTTGGTTTTATGGGCGCAATTATTCTTTTTGGGAGGTTTGGACTTTGATCACAATGACGGTTATACAGCTGATTACCGGAGCTATCGGATCTGTGGCTTTTGGTCTTCTTTTTCACATGAAAACTAAATATCTGCCGCTGGCTGCTGCCGGTGGTTTTCTTAGCTGGCTGGTCTTTCTCTTTGGGAAGAGTCTGTGGGGAAGTGTTTTTCTTCCGGCACTGCTGGCTGGTTTTATTGCAGATGTGTATGCGGAAATCCTGGCAAGAATCTGCAAGGAAACTTCCACTTCTTTTTTCGTTACTTCCGTGATTCCATTAATTCCCGGAAGTACCCTTTATTACTGCATGAGCAGTATTGTAGAGGGAAATCCCATGCAGGCACTTAAATATGGGAGGGACACCTTTCTCTTTGCATTTGGAATCGCCGCGGGGATGAGTATTGCGTGGGCGATCTGTTATTTTCTGAGAAGTGTTAAAGCACGATAATTTCTTATTCACAGTTTCCGGATTTCCACCTTGCGATTCCGCCAGCCCTTTTTCCAAACCATGAGAAAAACCTGAAAATCCAGGCTGTCTCTGGCTGTTGTAAAGGGCTCTTCTCTTAATATCTCTGCATGGATTCCGTCCCGGGTCAGTTTTTCCTGCAGTTTTCCCGCTTTTGACAGCAGGCTTTTTAACTGCTGATCAGCCTCATTTCCAAAAGTCCGGTCAGGATAAGCCGCCGCTGCGCTTTTTATTTTTCCGGTAAGAAGATCAATCACTGCACTATGCTTATTCTTGTGCAATACCCTGGCAAAAATCCTGGCGATAAATGGAGCTGGAAATTTCTTATAAACATGCAACAACCGAAGCAGAGAAAAATCCCGAGCTTCTTCTGCTAGCTCTTCCATTACTTGAAATGCTGCTGCAGACGGCTTCCAGGGGTCTTCCTTTGGCACAATATACTGTTTCGGCACTGCCGGATAACAGCAATAATTCAACGGTGGAAAGTCCGCCAGCTGCACAAGTGCCCTTTCTTCTTCTGTACAAAACTCTTCTCCCAGATATTCCAGCTTATCTCTTGCAATGGCGATCCGATATTCCAGCTGACGCAGATATTCATATCCAGGCACCCAGAAATGACCGATCTCCCCATAGTTATAAAGATAAACCTCCAGATCCAGCATTCTGAAAAACAGAGTGACTACGTTCTCCCCCTGCCATACTACCAGTATATATTCATCCCCTTCCTGACTTAAGGATGATTTCAGAGGGCCTTCATAATTCTCCAGATAAGAGCCTGTAAGTCTGGCATCTCGGAAAATGAGAAAGCTTTCTACGGCATCATTCATCAAATAAACAAGGCGGATATCACCTGGAATTTTCTCTTTTCCCACTCTGGCAAGGCTGTCTTTTTCGCCCTGTTTTCCCTCATTACTTTCATATGTCTCATAACATTCCCATTCAGCCTGTGCTCCGTTTTCTTTCGGAAACAGCAATTCAAATTGCTCCTGTTCCAAAAGCTCCTCCAGCATTTCAAATGTATCCTGCATCTTGTGATTACCTCAAACTGTTCGATTCCTGTTTCCAATTTCACTTTTTATTATATGGGTATCTGACAAAAATGTCAAAATAACGACAACAGATATATAGCTATAAAATAAATAGCATACAATTTACAGCTTACATTTTTCATATATTTTCTATATACTTTATATTATGGATAAAGAAGCTGTCGTTCCATAATATAAGAACCCGCAGGCAATCAGGAAGCGGTGAAACCGTTCCATAGATTGCCAGAGCATGTTTGAAGAAACTGTTTGAAAAGGGTTTTCTGCAAGATGTGCGTCAGAATTTGCAGGAGATTTTGTTCAAATTGGAAAGCAGCTTAAATACGTGTAAAATCACAGGTAAGCCAGTTCGGCACCTGTTAAAAAGATTGGAGAACGAATATGAATCAGATTGATTACGAAAACTTAGGATCCCGAATGAAAGAACTGCGAATCAAAATGAAGCTTACCCAGGCAGAAGTTGCCAAAGCTCTGAATGTAACTCCTGGCTACATCAGCAACGTGGAGAATAACCGTACTGCAATGTCCCTGCGTATCCTTATTTATTATGCAAGGCTGCTGAACATCTCCCTGGATTCCCTGATTGGCAGAATTGATTCTGAATACCGTGAAACTGCCCTGGACCGCGAGCTTTCCGAGCAGGTACATAAAATGAGTATTCCAGAGAAACAAAAGCTTCTGAAAACCATGAAGGTATGGATGGAAGAAGATTGATTCTGAACGTAAAAGGGGCTGTCTATTTCCTGACAGCCCCTTTTGTAACTTTATGGTGTTTATAGTATTATATCAGATTTTATTCCCCCCCATTTCTGTGATAGTATCACATACTTTTCTTTTTTGCCTTGCGGACCAGTTTTCGGATCAGGACTACAATAAGAATAATAATTACAAGGAAGAGCAGGCAGATCAGCACGATCATTACTGAGAATCTATTGGGATTTTTCACCAGATCAATAATATTTGTGCTGTCATCTACAACCTTACGGTTATGAGTGACTGCATAATATTCCGGTACATTAGCAATTCCATCCCCGTCTGTATCTTCAAAAGACTGCATGTATCTTGCAATAGCATCCCACGCTTTCAATTCCCTGCCATCTTCCATGATTGCTTGATCTTCCAGATTTTCAATTGGATTTCCGTTCTTATCCTTTGGTTCAAGAGACAACAGACCATAGGACATTTTCATTACAGAGCCAAGCATTTGTCCTGTATACAAGTCAGTCACAACATGGTACAGTTTATCATCCTGAATTTCAATTCTTTCTCCATCTTCTCTGGTCAGATAACAGTCCGTCACCTTATTCAGAATCATTCGATGAGGATTATATGTAAAATTCAGTCCGCTGCAATACAATCTTGCAGTTGTCATAAAATCCGAAACAGAAGCGTCTACTTCTGCTGCCAGCTTCAATTCTTTTCCTGTCAGATATGCATTGATAAGAGGATATCCTGCCACACCGTCTTTTCCAATTCCCAGAGAAAAAGAATTGTAAACATCCTCTACTGTAATATTGCCTTTTGTATATGTGTCACGGACCGTTCCGCTTGGTACAACCGCTACGTCTACCGGATTTCCATCGTAATACTCTGAATTTTCCACAGCATATACGTACGCATCAGACATAATATCGCCAAGATTCAGTTCTTCATGCTTTGTACCCATCTCTTCCAGACTGTTAAATTCAATATCGTTCTGAGCCAGAACTTCATCCCTGGTGTACCCAAAATCTGCAAGATAATTGGTGTCTACTGTATCCATTAATTCATCAATCCGTTTCTGTGTTTCCTGATCCGGCTTGATCTCATCAGACACAGGAATCAGCTCATAGGAAGTCATTTCCCAACGCCCGTCCTCCTTCTGTGTCATTGAAAGTGATCCAAGGTTTCTCCCATACTCACCGCAGGATACAATATATGTATTCCCATGCTTAATGGCTTCATTCAGCTCTGTATGGGAATGTCCACTGATGATCAGATCCAGATCCGGCACCTTTTTTGCAAGGATTTCATCCTCTGACTTATCCTCGTCCTCCCAGGTTCCGCCGTGAGACACACATGCGATCATATCCACATTCTCGTTTTTCTTAATCTCAGCTACCGTCTGCTTTACTGCTTCTACCGGATCTTTAAACAGAAGTTCACATGTAGGCGCACATTCCAAGGCATCTTTTCCAAATACACCAACCACAGCAATTCTCGTATCACCCTTTTGAACCACAACATAATCTTTCACGCCGTACGCTTCAAACGCTTCTTTGATCTGCTTCTGCCCATCTTTTAAGCCATCTTTCTCCATAGCATCCCAATCCACATTGCACACTACGATCTCCGGCACTGTCTCACCGGAATTTATGGCTGCTTTCAGCATATTTGCCAGTCCCTTTGACCGGTAGTCGTATTCGTGATTTCCAAAAGTAGTCACATCATACCCCAGATATCCCAGCATTCGAAGCTCCGCTGCCTCCGTATCATATACGGTCTGGATCAGTGTACCCATGGAAAAATCTCCGCCATCCAATACCAGGGTATCTGGATTGTCTTTCTTCTTTTCATCCATCAGGGTTTTTATTTTCGCAAAACCGCCAACTTCTTTTTGCTGTCCATCTACAATTGTTGAAAAGCTGTCCAAATGGGAATGAGTATCATGGGTAAACAAAACGTCTACCTTTTTCGTCCCAGCTGCTGTCACAGGAATATCCAGTACAAGCAGAAGCAGTGTTGCAATTGTTAATACAATTGACAAAATTCGTTTCCGTGTCTTCATAACTTCTCCTTTTCATTCAAAAGATCTTCATCTGATTTCTATAGCATATCTTCTGCCAGCATCTCCTGATATCCGGCTGTCCTGTATTTTCCGATCAGCGCTGCCACCGGCTTTAACCTTTCATCCGTTATTCGTTCCAGTATTTTCAGCCGCTTAGGTGATATGACCTCTTTGGACCTGCATCTTTCGTAATCCGCGGCTTCCATATGCCAGTAATAAAATTCGCCCTTATAATACTGCGAAAGTTTCTGTGCGATCAACACACCTTCCGGATCCAGATCTCCTGCATAATAAACTCGGGTTTCGGATTTTGCAAGTAAATCCAATGCCATCAAACCCGCCAGTCTTGGCTGACCGTTCATACACATATAGGCTTTTCCTTTTTGATTTGCTTCTTCTTTTCCACAAAGCATTGCAAAAATCGAAGGATTTTCCACAATATATATTTCGTTTCGGGGACAATGAAGTGACTCCCATTCTGTAAGCACTGCAAGAGGAACCTGTACAATGTGCTGTTCTTCTAAAAAGCCTGCCATACCTTTATGATAAGTTCCATCTTCTTTCACAGCCTGCACCTGATACATCATCGCATAATTGGAAACATCATCCAGCATAATCCCTGCCAGCAGATAACTTTTCTGACGTTTATACGCAGGAAATATTGCACATGTCTCTACTGTAATTCTTCGTATTTCCAAATCCATCTGTATGATCTGATATAAAAAATTACCATCTGCTGTTCCAATATCAAACGCATGCGGATTACCTGTCAGCATAGCTGCAAATACGGCAAGGTACATCTTTGTGTTGCGATATGGCAGATTGTTATAGATTTCTGCTCCAAGCCGCAGCGTCCTGTCCCATTTGGCCAGCTCCTGATTCCCATTGTCTTTCACAATGCTTCGCAACGATTCTAAGGCTGTCTCTACAGGAGTTCCTTCATAGTCTCTCTGAAAAATCTCCCATATACGCTCTTTTTCCTGTTCCCGTAAGGATTTTTGCTCCTGTCTTCCAAGCAGTGGCTCTTCAAAAAAATTCTCCAACAGGCATTCCGGCGTTATCTCTTTATATCTGCTTGTTTCCAGCGCCTGTCTGAATTTTTCTGAGGACACCGTTACACTTTTCTGACTGTGAAAAGATTTTCCAAAAAATCCTTCCAGTTCTTCAATATCTGTTGGTTTCAGATTCTTCAGAATTACTTTCCCACCAAACCTTCCGTAAGAAATATATTTCTCCCGGAAGCCTTTCAGCACCTTCTCCCAGACTGGGCTCAGGTGAAAATAAGCCAGACAGTCTTTCATTTTATTTTCAAATTTATACTCCTTCTGCCTGTCCAAGCTCTATTCCTCTCTGTTCAACTTCTTCCTCGTGTTCTAACAATTCTTTCCTGTGACCATTCCATAAATAAGGCATAACGGTTACAAATTTCGCATTTCCCGGACGGATTAACTGATAGATTGCCAATGCGTCCAACGTATCACAATCTCCCCACAGAACCTGTGAGTTAATAATAAAATCAAACCGGAATTCTGTCATCAGACGGAACATATCACGAATATTCTTATTATCTACTCCGGCAAATGCCTCGTCCAGAGATATCAATCTCGGTGCATCTTCCCTTCCTCCCTGATACTTGGCCACAACTGCTGAAAATAGCGGTACATACATGGACATTGCCTTTTCTCCGCCACTGAAGGTTCCGAATACGCTATTTGTCAGCTCCTTCTGACGTTCCCCGTTTTTCTGGGAAAACAGCTGGAATTCAAACCATTTACGGTAATCCAGCGTATCCTTCATGATCTGATAGAAGGATACCATTCCTGCACTGTCTTTCGCATTTCTTCGTGCCTCTGCCACCTTGGAACGGAAATGGGCAGACAATCTGGCTGCCTCATCTTCACTCATCAGCCGATAATCTTTCTTCAGTAATTCTACCAGTTCTTTCGTATCCAGCTGGTCTTCCTGTTCTGCAGTCTTACTTCGCCATCTAAGGCTAAGCTTTAATCCGCTGGAGGTATTCATACCGTTCATCAGGGAATTCATTTTCTGTACCCATGTATTGGAACTGTTAATCTTTCCACGGATTTTTCTGCTTACCGTATTGGCAAGAATGTCTTCAAACAACTCCCGGTCTCCATCTTTGATCAGATTCTCCAGTTCTGTGATATCTTCTTCAAGATGCAAAAGGAGACTGGCAAATGATATTTTTACACCTTGGTATCTGGCTGAAATATCCAGTCGCTTTGCAGGAAATTCCGTTTGTTCTTCTTCAGTAAACAGCTCATTCTGCATTAAATGATAGTCTGTAAGAAAGCCTCTGTTTTCAAAGTATACTTTATTCAGATCACGGATCACACTGTCTTTGTCCAGCGCTTTTACATCTGATTCCAGATAACTTCTGATATGTGCGGCATCTTCCGGTATCTCTTTTGGTATTTCCACATAATGCAAAGCCTTTTCCATATCATAGCATTCTGAAAAATATTTCGTTTTCTTTTCATATTCTTCAATTTTCTTCTGGTTTTCATCTAAGCGCAGTGTCAGTTGTCCTACTTCGTCTTCTTCATGCGTCTGTCTGCTTACGCATACACGTAATTGCTCCGGATACTCCTGCAGCCAGTTAATACATGCATCAAGCCGTTCTTTAATTTCTTCGTAATCAGTCAGACGCAATTGTTCCTGAATGGAAGCCTGTTCTTCTGTCTTTCTCCTGATTTCTTTTTGAATCTCCTGCAGATCATACCGTATCTGTTCCATATCTGCATCCAAATCTTCCAAATGTTCTTTTCGCTCTCTCAGATACATCAGACTTCTAAGATACATTTCGTGTGCGGCAATCAGGCTGATCAAATGCTTTCCATATTCCTCTGCTGCTTTTTTTGCTTCTTTAAATATATCATAAGAACAGGTCAGATATAATGCTTCTGCAATTTCCAGTGCTTTCTTTTTCTTTTCTTTCAGTATCTCCACTAGTTCACGGATCTGACACTCCAATTTATCACTCTCGCGCTTCAGCTGTTCGCACTCTCGTTCCTCGGCCTGCAGCATCCGAAGTGCTTCTCTCATATCTGTGTCTTTCGGAAGATTCTCGTATTCTTTTCTGAGAATAACTTTTCTGTCAGACAGCTTTCTATGCAGTTCCTCCAGCTGCTGTAATGCGGTTTCCAACTCTGTGATTCTCTGTCTGCACTCTTCTATCTTTGCCTGTCTGTGTTTTTCACGGGCCTTTGTTCCAAGGAATCCTGCCTCATATTCTCCTGTTACAGTTCCGGCAAGCACTCCCATTCCGTAGGTTCCATCTTCTGCAACGGTAAACAAGCTCTCACTATCATATGCAATGCTTCCCAGGATTCCGGTGAGACGCTGATTGGAAAATATGTCATTCACTTCTTCATTCAGTTCCAATACATCCAACAGACTTCTGTCTGGCTGCAGATTCTTCTGACTGTTCTTGCAGATAAACAGATAATGATCTTCACATCCTTGTTCTGTTTTCAAAACCTGCTCTTTGTATTGCTCATCTATTACCAGTGCATCCAGAATTCCCATCTTTAATAAAGCTTCTTCCAAACGGTTACAGGCTTCTTCTTCCAGATTATCTCCAAATTCTATAACCTTGTAAAATTCCTGATATGGAATTCCAAGAGCATCCAGTCTCTTGCGGTTACATATGACTGCCTCTGAACGTTCCGGCTGTGGTTCTTTCTGATTCTCCCATTCGGCCAGATCTGCCCTTACTTCTTCCAACTCTTTTTTTGTATTTTGGCTCTCTGTATCATTTACCGAAAGTTCAGATTCGATTTCCCCATTTTTCTTGATCCATACATCTGCAATCCTCTGACGAACCTCGGCAAAATCAGAGGATTCCTTATACGTTTCGGCAAATATACTTAATTCTCTTAATAATTCTTTTTCTAATGCCAGCTCCTGGTTTGCACCGTTCCACTGATACAATGCTTCTTTCCATTCATTCTGTGTCTGCACAAATACAGATTCCAGTTCTGACACTTTTCTCTGAAGAGTATCCAGTTCACGAATCTGTCTTTCTCTTTCTTTTATCAGATCATCCTTCTGTCTTTCCAGACGATCTGTCTCTGCCAGTATCTCTGTTCCCTCATTAATTTTTTCTTTTGTGTTATCAAATTGCTGCTGGTGTAAATTGAATTTGTATGGTTCTTCCGGATGTTTTTCCAGCTCTTCCTTCATAAATGCATGCTCTTCAAAGGCCATGGTATCAGCCTCATCCTGCATCTCTTCTATAAGCTCTTCCAGTTCTTTTTCTTTCTCATATTTCCTGTCTTCTTCTGTTTTAATCTGATTCTGTGCATCCTGATATTGAGTCTGTTTCTGCTCCAGGAATCTCTGCTTTTCTCCCAGGTTTTTCTGTTGTCCGTTTAATTCTGTAATCAGCTCCGCTTCTCTTCGCTTCAATGCTACCGCGTCGCTTTTGTTCAGAGATTCTTTCTCTTTCTCCATGGACTCACGTTTCACATCCAGATTCTGATGTTCTATTTTCAAGTCTTCTATCTTCTGTCTGCATTCACGTAGCTTTTTCTCCTGTTCATTTTGCCGCGTCCTTGCATTTTCCAAATTTAGTCCAGCCTGTTCGCAGCGTTCTGCTTTTTCATATAATAATTTCTGATTATATTTTGAAAATACTGCCTGGATTTTTTCTGCTGCCTGTCTGGCTTCTTTCCTGTTTTTCAGATTCATGGTCATGGTATCCATATTTTCAATGGCTTCCGACATAGGACGCAGGTCATCATCAGACAGGGGCTGAAGGGAATCACTTAAAATATCATTGATTACAGATGGCTTAAAATCCTTGGAAAGCTTCGGTGTACGCAGCTGAATCAAAAGATCTATCATTTCCTTATATTCTTCTGTTGTCTCAAATCCAAAAATCTGGCGGTTCACATATTCCATATAATCAACCTGTCTGTCAATAACGCGGCCGCCATCCCCAATCCTGTTTTCCAGCTCTTTTTTGGAAAGTGTAACCTTTTCTCCTGAATCCTTGTATAAAAAGAAATCCTTACCGATACGTCTTCCATCGGTCAGGCTAAAATACCATTTATCCAGATTCTTTCCTCTTCTTGCGCGGATACCCATTCCGATGGTCAAATATGTGTCACTGTTTTGTCTTTTAAGCTCCAGATACAAATAGCCAGTGCGTTCTTCACGTCCGTCATCTTCTTCCAGAAGATAGCTGCTCATCTTACGATCCCTGGAACCGAAGGGATCCAGTCGTTCCGGACTCATATTTCCATCCAGAAGAAGGGGCACCACACTCTGCATGGTTACTGATTTTCCCGATCCGTTTGAACCTCGAAGGAGCATTCTTCCCTTCACAAATGGGAATTCCTGTTCGTCATAATACCAGAAATTAATCAGCCCGATCTTATTTGCCTGCCATCTGCTATTCATCATTTCTTCCTCCCATATAATCCTCCGGATAACTTCCCTGTATTTTTCCGGTGAGCGGACATATTTTTATCTGATGAGCGAGTTCTTCTTTTCTTATGAACATCCACAACTTCATCTCATCCAACACACTTTTTACAAATTCCCCTTCCGGCATCTCGCGATAATTTTTCGAAAATCCACTTCCATATTCCTGTTTCATTTCTTTTATCATATTTTCAAATTCAATCTGATCTATAAGACAGGTTTCATCCAATCCGGTCTTCCATTGACCCTTCTCAATTTTCTTGCGTATTTCACGAAAACACAAAAGCAAAATATCGGATATGGAATTATTGCCGGGAAATACCGTTCCCATCCTGCAGTCGTCTCCGGATAGCAGATATGCACTTCCTTTATGAATGTGCACATGACAGTCAAATATCTGCTCCAGTTCTTCGCTTAATCTGCGTCCGTAATATTTCAGATATTCAAAATCCTCCGATGAGCCATCCGCTTTGTACATACCAGGTGCAAAAATCAGTCTTTTATAAACCCTGTGTCTTCTTGCAAAGCCTCGGTCTTCATCCACTTCAAACCAGTCACTTTCCTGAAAATCTTCCGGTTTCGTATATTCCATAATGTCTTTTGAAAAGCTCTTCATAAAATACCTGGATGCCCCTGTATTTTCATAAAGCACTTCTCCTCCTTCATCATCCATGAATGCCTCGTCTTTTCCATCTGTAACTCCAATAAGCCCCTGATCTGCTGCAAATCTCATTACACGAATCAGCTTTCTTCTGTTCGTATACAATGTCCAGTCAGAGATTTCCCCAGGCAGATTTGCTGTAATATATTCCGTCAGCTGTGATAAACTGCTCCTGTGCATCTCTGTCTTCCAGAAACATCAGCAGAATACAGAGATATGCATATTCTTCTTTTGAGGAAAATTTCTGGATCCCCATAAAGCTTTCCGGTATCACCGGAATCTTCTCCATCTTTATCAGAAGTGAATTGTCAATGATCTGGCAGCCCATTTTCTCTGTAGTAAATTTACGCAGTTCTCCAAGGGCATCTCTTAATTTATAATAGGTTTCCTTATCTCTGGATTTTAATACCCATCTTTTATTTAACAGGATCTCCAGTTCCTTCATCACGTTTCCTCCTGAAATACAATTGACAAATCAGGCATAGTAAAATTACCATCCAGACAATGCACAACACAGGTCTCATCTGCCCGGCTTCTGTCTAATATGTATCTTCTTCCATCATCCGTTCTTGCAGAAAAATCCGCAGATTCCATGGCATCCGACAGCCATTTCAAAAGGATCTCTCTGATTCTTGGTTCCAGTACCGGTAATTCTCCAAAATGAATCCTTCCATTTACTTCCAACGCCTGCAGTTTTTCCATTTCTTCTCTCTGTTTTTCCAGCATTTTACGTCTTGTTTCCTGCTTTTGCTCTGCTGATTCGCGGATCGCACTTCTTCTGGATTTCTCCCTGTATGTGCGTATCCTTGGCTTTAAACTGATTTCCATGGGTTGTTCTTCATATACTCCGATATTCATACTATCCGTTTCACGTACCAGATCTCCGGCAATATGCTGCGGGCACTCCATGCCAAATACCATTGCAGACATTTTGTGGGCTTCTTCCATATCCTGGCATTGCAAAAATAATTCTGCCACCTTGCGGTATTCTTCTTTTCGGTTAGCCCCCAATGCATTCTTTTCACTTAACTGCGCTGCATATCTTGTGATCCTGCGAATAATGTCATTTGTCGCATCAAAAAGCTTTCCCGCTTCATTCTCCTGACCTTCCTTTCTTACGAACCAGTCATAGATACTTTGATAACGGCCCTTTACTTTCTGCCAGATCATTTCCTTCGATACTTCCACATCCATTCGCGGTATCGACAATTCATAATCAACTACTTTTTCAAATACCTGATTTTTCATCTCTTCCTTCTGCATGCATAAGCTTTCTTCTATCACACCTACATTTCTCTGTAATCCCTTAATAAAGCTGCGCAGATATTCGATCAACCGGTCTTTAAACACCAGAAACTGTTTCGTATGCATCATTTCTTCTGCCCGCACACTGTTCAGATCTCTGATATAGTCCTGATAATTCTGATTCAGGCGTACAAAATCATTATTCAGATCTGTCCACCAGGTATATACTTCATTTTTATCTCTTTCCACAATCTCCGGAAACCGTTCTATACCTCTTCGTATCCGCTCCAATAATGTGGGTTCTAGGGATGCACCTTCAATGAACAGGTTCTCAAGTCTAAGCACCAGACGTTCTATCTCTACACTATATTCTGTCATCTGATAGCGGTACTTTTTGTTCTTAAATTCTTCAATGGATGCCACCTTTTTCGTATCCTGGATCGTATTCAGATTCTTCCATTCTGTCAACATTGTGAGATCCTGCTGACACTGCTCTGGTCTGTAATCTGCAAAAAAAGGATCCTTTATCATTTCTTCGTAAACCTCTTCCTGGTACAGCCAGTATTTCAGTTTCTCGTAATGTTCAAAAAAAATACGCATAATACAGCGATATCTGCTTACATTATCTGCATTTAAATATTTCGCTTCTGTCAGTGGTTTGATTAATTTATCTGATACCTGCATGAGGCCTCTCCTTCTTTTCATACATGGGGTTACTTATATATAATGTCGGAGGCAAAAGTCCCCGACTACCATACCTGCGGATTGTTTCACTGATTACATTGTACCAAGACGTTGTCCAGTCGACCAGTCCTAATCTGTAAAAGCTACTATTTTTTTTGCAACAGAAAAAAGGCTGCAGGAATTCTATCCTACAACCCGTTTCGCTTTTTTGTTTATTTCACTTTTTTATTCGAACTCGACAATCACTAATCAATTTTGTTTAGAGATTATTTGTTGCCGTGTTCGCTTTTCTTTTAATTATTTGATTTATCCATATTATCCT
>OHWM01000405.1_pt1 | contig 22663 bp, 18 predicted proteins | sample 1579731 | NCBI WGS metagenome assembly OHWM01 (sample SAMEA3882510, study PRJEB24775) | human gut metagenome | biome: human-associated habitat; feature: intestine environment; material: feces | place: Netherlands | collected 2009/2010
CACAACCTTCTCGTAACGAGGCTCATCGAAATTGAACATCCCTTACTCCTAACTCACTTGGATGAACCCTTCATTCATCCCATGACGTTATAATACTTTATATAACTAACTATGCAAGAGCTATTTCAGATTTTTTTTGATTTTTCTTTAATAAAAAGCCCGCCGATTAAATGATCGACGGGCTTAAGAAAGGAGGACCTGGTTAATAAATGCTAGACAATGGCATGTTTTCAGCTAGAAAACGTCCTTGGCAAGTACCTTTGAGTCATTGGGAACCTGACGGATTTCGATAACCACGCCATCGTTGACAAGCTCTTGGATATGCTCGGCATCGGTTTCGGTCGCAAAGATCGCTGGGGTCGGATGAAGCGTGGTCTCGGGAGACTTTCGAGTTCCGCCCAGATTGATCTCCTTGATGTCTTTGCAACCCTTAGCAAGGCGATAGGCATCCTCGATCGTCTCGACAATGATAAACAGCGAATACTTGTCGGTGACGCCGCTGTTGAGCGCCTCGATAGCAGCGTTTACGTCTTTTATGACGAGCTTCACGCCGTTGGGACGAGCTAGCCTCAATGCGGCTTTTCTCATGTCGTCTTTTGCCACGGCGTCGCTGGCACACAGGATGCAATCGACATCCAGCGCATGTGTCCAAGACATGGCGACCTGGCCGTGAATCAATCGGTAATCAACTCTCGTAAGCTTAATCATCGTAATCATCTCCGCACGTAATAAAGGTAATGACAGGCGTGGCCCTTAGCTAGGGCTCGAACCAGAACTAACTAGAACTCTTCTTCTTCGACATCGGCAAGCATGTCCGCCGCCTCACAAAGCATGATAAACGAACGTGATCCCTCGACCGCAGCTTTGGCCTTGTCCGCATCCAGGGAGTCCAGCTGTGTAGCCATTTCCACCAGCAGCGGCAAGTTCATTCCGGTGATCAACGTAAACGATCCGGCGGTCTGCCTCTGAATGAATTCGTTGTTTACAGAGCCGCCAAAGATGTCAGTCACGACAAACCAAGAGTCGGCAGGGTCCTTCGACTCCATCCAAGCATCGATAAGCGCTGCGACATCCCTCGTGTCGTCATCGACATAGGCGCACAGACACTCGATTCGGTCGTTGGCGCCCATCAGGATCTCGAGAGAGCTCTTCATACCTTGGGCGAGATAACCATGACTCGCTAGCAATATCTTATTCATAGTTCTCCAATATCAATAAGACGTACTATATTGTCATAACAAAGTATATTAGCAATCTACCCTACGCGGTGTGTCTATTTTCCAAATCCGCGAACGGTAGCAATTGGTCGGTAAATTGACCAATCTATCTCTAATTTACAAATAGAACTTCAGTCGCTCGGTGCAGTACACCTGACGGGAGATGAAAAGCGGCTCGCCGCTTGGTGCATAGCGCCTGTCGACAAACAGAAGCAGCGGAGAATCCAGCTCCACGTTAAGGTATGCCGCCTCGAGCTCGCTCGCATAGCAGACCTCGAGCGTACGCGTGTTGGGGCCCATCTTGATCCCCTGGCGATCGAGTACCGCCATCAGCGAATCCTCGAGGGACTCATGCTCCAAAAAAGAAAGCGCAGCGGAATAGCTATTGGTTTCCAGCATCGTCGGCTTGTCATCCACAAGGCGCAGACGACGACTACGCAATACCTTTTGGGTATCGTCTACGCCCAGGAACTTCGCGTCTCGCAGGCTTGGGAAGTCCCAGCCCATTGCGAGAACCCTGGTAGACGCCTGCTTGCCCGCAAGCTGGCACGAATGGGTAAAGCTCTCACGGTCGTCCGCGGCATACATCTGTGTGTCCGACGAAACGAACGTGCCCTTGCCGCGGGCCCTCTCAACAAGCCCAGCATCTTCCATTTCTTTAATTGCGGAGCGAACCGTTATTCGGCTCACGCCAAATTGCTCGATGAGCTCCGCCTCGGTCGGGAGCTTATCTCCCGGGCGGTACGTGCCGTTGGCGATCGAATCAGAAAGCGCACGGACAATCTGTTTGTACAGGGGGACAACGCTATTTGCTTCAACCATATCAACCATACCTTTGCAAGGAATCAGCAGTTTATAGATAGATGTCTTATATCATATTAGAATTTTTTAGGAGTCCATATATTTCCTAAATGATTCGGTAAACGGGGTGTTATTTCACTTTAGCGGGGTGCAGCGGCTACCCGCGGCATTCGTTATCAACCTAGCTAGGCTAGTCCACCCACATCGTCTTCAGTTCGCCGCAGAGCCGCGGCCCCATATGGGTATACTCACGAGGATTCGACTCGATTCGCCCCCGCTGGGGCGTCAAAGGAGGCTGCATATGCCCACCACCTCAACCGACCCGCGCGCCGCTGCTGCCGCGCTGCTGGTGCCCGGCACCACCTGCCACGGCTTTGCCGTCGAGCGCTGCGAGACCGTGCCCGAGCTCGACTCGGACGCCTACGTGCTGCGCCACACCGCATCGGGCGCTCGCCTGCTGTACCTGGCGTGCGACGACGAAAACAAGGCCTTTGCCATTGGCTTTAAGACGCCGCCGGCCGATTCCACCGGCGTGTTCCATATTCTTGAGCACTCGGTGCTGTGCGGATCGGCCAAGTTCCCCGTCAAGGAGCCATTCGTCGATCTGATCAAGAGCTCCATGCAGACGTTCCTCAACGCCATGACCTACCCCGACAAAACCATCTACCCCGTTGCCACCACCAACGAGCAGGATCTGTACAACCTGATGGACGTGTACCTGGACGCGGTGTTCAACCCGGCCATCTATACCAAGCCCACCATTTTTGAGCAGGAGGGCTGGCACTACGAGCTGGACCTGCCGGAGGGCGCCGAGGGCGAAGGCAGCGCCGCCAGCCTGCGCGAGGGCACGCTGCGCTATAACGGCGTGGTGTTCAACGAAATGAAGGGCGCGCTGTCCGACCCCATGAGCGTGCTGGACGATGCTGTTAACGCCGCACTCTATCCCGACACCGCCTATGCGCACGAGAGCGGCGGCGACCCACGCGCGATTCCCGCGCTCACCTACGAGCAGTTTCTGGATACGCACGCGCGCCACTACAATCCTTCCAACTCCTACATCACGCTCTACGGCGACCTGGACGTGGACCGCGCGCTGGCCTTTTTGGACGAGCGCTATCTGTCGCAGCCGAGCGCTGCAAGCCGCCGCATGGACGCAGCCGTCGCCGCCGGCGAGGACCCGTCCACGCTGGCGCCCAATCCGCTTGGCGTGCAGGCGCCCGTGACCTGCGAGTATAGGCGCGTCGAGATGGCCACCACGCCCGAGAACGCCCTGGTGGGCCTGGGTCTGGTGCTGGGCAGCGCACTCGACCGCAAGCGCACGATCGCGGCAGATATTCTGTTCGAGGCACTGCTGGGCTCCAACGAAGCACCGGTTAAGAAAGCCATTCTGGCCGCCGGCCTGGGCGGCAACGTGGTGAGCTACACCGCGGCCGAGAGCCTGCAGCCCTACGAGCTCATCATGCTGCAAAACGCGCAGCCCGGCGTGGCGCGCGAGCTGCGTCGCATGTTCCAGGACGCCTGCCGCGACCTGTGCGAGCATGGCGTTCCGCGCGAGCGCCTGGAGGCCATCATCAGCAGCAACGAGTACGACCTGCGCCAGCGCGACTATGGCATCGCCGACGGCGTAGCCATTGCGTGCGACGCGCTGAGCACGTGGCTCTACGATGACGACGCCGCGACGCTGGCGCTCAAGTATGGCCCGGTGTACGAGGAGCTGCGCGGCGAGCTGAACGGTAGCTACTTTGAGGACCTGCTGCGCGAGCTCGTGCTGGAGAACGACCACATGGCGCTGGTCGAGCTGGTTCCGGTAGACGCTGCCGAGGGTGCGGAGGGCGCCGAGGCCGCCGAGCTGGCAGCCAAGCGCGACGCCATGACCGATGCCGAGCTGGCCGACGTGATCGAGCGCACGGCCGTGCTGCGTGCCGCGCAGGAGGCCGAGGACACGCCCGAGGACAAGGCCACGCTGCCGCGCCTGCGCGTGTCCGACATTGGCGAGGCGCGCCCCGAGCCGCCGCTGGTCGTGGATACGACTGCGCCTATCCCCTGCCTGCGCCACGGCATCCCCACCAACCGTCTGGCCTACGCCATGCAGTATTTCGACCTGAGCTGCGTCGCATTTGAGGACCTGCCCTACGTAACGCTGCTCTGCCGCCTACTCAAGCAGCTGCCTACGCGCGAGCATTCGGCCGAGGAACTCGACAACCTGCTCGCCGGCAAGCTGGGCTTTTTGAGCTTTACGACCGAGGTCATGACGCAGCCCGACGTGGACGGCGTGCGCCCCTACCTGCTGGTGAGCGCCGGCGCCCTGTCCGAAAAGATCGACGCGCTGGCGAGCCTGCCGCGCGAGGTGTGGTCGAGCACGCTGTTGCTCGATGCTGACGCCGACCGCGTGCGCGACGTGCTCACGCAGATTCGCATTGGGCTTGAGCAGGGCTTTATCAACAACGGCCACTCGGCGGCGCTGGGTCGCGCGATGAGCTACAGCTCGCCTTCGGCCGTGGTGCGCGAGCAGCTTTCGGGCGTGGACTTCTACCTGTTCCTGCGCGATCTGCTCGAGCACTTTGACGAGCGACTGGACGACCTGCGCGCCAAGCTTGCCGCGCTGGCAGACCGCATCTTTGTGGCCAATGGCTGCATGGCGAGCTTTACCGGCAGCGACGAGGACTTTGACGCGTACTGGGATGCTGCGGGCGACCTGGGGCTTGGCGCGGGCGACGGCGCCGATGCCGGCCGCAACGCGCTCGTGGTGCCGACGCCGCGCGACCGTCACGAGGCTTTCGTCATCCCCAGCGACATCTGTTTTGCGGCGCGCGCGTGCGACCCGCGTCGCCTGGGCATCGACGTGACGGGCGCCTGGGCGGTTGCCGCCAACGCGCTCTCCTACGACTACCTGTGGAACGAGATCCGCGTGAAGGGCGGTGCGTACGGCTGCGGATTCCGCGCGGCCGGCGAGCGCCAGACGGCGTTCTACACCTACCGCGACCCGGCGGTCGATCCTTCGATTGAGCGCGTGGAACGCGCGGGCGCATGGCTCGGCAGCTTTGAGCCCGACGAGGCCGCCTTTGAGGGCTTTATCGTGAGCTGTGTGAGCGGCATGGACGCGCCGGTAAAGCCCTACGCGCTCACCAAGCGCCGCAACACGACCTACCTGGCCGGGCTCGATCCGCACGCACGCGAGGAGCGCCGCGCCCAGATGCTCGCCGCCACGCCCGGTGAGCTTCGCTCGCTCGGCGCCGACGTGACGCGCATCGCAGCCGAGTCGCCCACCTGCGTCTTTGGCGGCCGAGACGTCATCGCCAAGAGCAACGCCGGCTTTACCGTCATCGACCTGCTGGGCTAACCACAAAGGTAGATTTTTGGGACATGCCTGAAAATCTACCTTTTCTTTTGCCGCAGTCTGTCGGTTTGTCTCAATCTGTAACGCCAAGACGGCAATATCGGCTCCAGATGTTACAGATCGAGACGTTTCCGGATGACGCCGGCCCTTTGTCTCAATCTGTAACATCTAGGTCCGATTTTGCCGAGTTACTGTTACAGATCGAGACAAACCGCCGCGAACACCCGCTCTTCGTCAAGACCCACGAAGGTGTCCATGAACTGCCCCTTGCGATGGTTTGTGTGGTGGTTTGGGTGTTTGCCCAGATAAAACCTGCCAAAATAAACCTGTCCCTAATTTACAGGTTTGCTAGAGGAGGCTGGGATGGACAAGGCTAAGTTGCGGCGGGCGGTGATTGCTCGGCGCGATGCTCTTGATTTGGATGTGCGGGCGGCAAAGTCCGCTGTTGTATGCGCGCGGCTTGTTGAGCTGATGGAGTCCAGCGGCACTACGGGCCAACGCACCGTTGCCGTCTATGCCGCCATGGGTTCTGAGGTCGACCCCGCCGCGTTTGCCGCTGCGGCCGCCGCGCGTGGCTGGCGCGTGGCCTATCCGTGCATGCTCTCGGCAACAGACGCCATGGCTTGTGGCCAGCGCATGTGCATGCGAGCAGTCTCTGCCGGCGATGCGTCCGAGACCCCGTTTATCGCCCACCCTACGCGGGCCTTCGCAGCCACGGACGTCGACAGCGACCACTTCCCCATCGTGCCCGCCAAGGCTCTCGACATGATTATCGTGCCGCTCGTGGCTTTCGACCGCACCGGCGCGCGTCTGGGCTACGGCGGCGGCTGCTACGACCGCTACCTGCCCACGCTATCGGCAACATGCCAGGTCGTCGGCATCGCCTTTGACGAGCAACGCGTCGACCACGTTCCCACCGATGCGCACGACCTGCTGCTGTCCCACATCGTCAGCGCCTAGCCGCCGCTGTATCGCACCCGCAAGATGAGCGTGGAAAATCTCCCACTTTGAGCCCCCTTACGAGCTAAAAACGGGAGATTATCCACGCTCATTCAACAAGCGTCCGAAAATCCACGCTCGTCCGTCCGATTTTCCACGCTTGTGCAGCCAAACGCTCTGCAACTGCCTCAGCACGCACGCGGCACGCCGGCGACCTTGAGCTTGCGATCGAACTTTGTCGGATCCCTTAGATCATCCCAGCACAAGCGCACGATCTTGCAGTTATCAAGCAGCGAAAGCCTCGACTCGCGCTGGCGCTCATCGAACTGCGTCTTCGCGAGCTTGCCCTCCTCCGCCGCCTTCTCGCTTTTAACAAATCCGTCGAACTCCCCGATAATCAGCCGGTCGCCCACGCGCCACAAGTAGTCGACGCGATACGGTCGTCCCGGCTCAACCGGGTCGAACAGCTCAACTTGCAACTCCGGCGTCTGCCAGCCGCGCTCGATCATCAGGGCACGCGCCTTGGACTCGCCGCCGCTTTCCGACAGCCCATCGGCACATCGTGCAACCCTGCGCGCCGTCACAACACCGCGACGATTCAGGCCAAGCTTGTCGACAGTCTCAACGAGATGCTCCTTCGACAAAAGTTGCTCATGGAGCGCCGAATCCGCGATGATCAGTCCCTCGACAAACGATGCATCGACCAAGCAATCCGTAATCGTTTGATCGATATCGGTTACGGCGATATCCATCTGGGTGGCCCGTGTTTGACGAGCATAGCGATGACGAATGACCTGAGAGCCCGGCGTCGTCGATTGGGGCGGCATCGCGGCGATATGGATGTGCGTCAAATTGGCATGCGAAACCGAAAGGCCATAGATAACAGCCGCCGTATAGGAGCAAAATGTCCAGTCGGGGTGCTTTTGCGCAAGCGCCCGCACCCGATGCAGATAACGCTGCCGAAACTTGAGCTCGGACCAGTATTCCGGACGCGCATACAGCCCCGGCATGACCGCTTCGAGGCTTCCCGCCTCCGCCCGCCGCTGAATCTGCTTTGCCTCCGCCGCCGTGCGCGCGTACACGCAGCTCATCTGCTGTTCGCATGTTTTAATGTGACTTGCAAGCCTTTGATTCGCCGTCATGTTTCCCATGTCGCCTCCCAAATCTTGGAACGGCGCAAACGTACCAGACGGTTTCATGCGAAGTCTGACCAAATACCGTCCAGGCGCTGACCAAATGCTTGACGGTTTTGGACGTTTTAGGCTGATGTCTTATATCTGCAGGTAGGGCGGTTGTCGAGAGGTCCCTGTCTCCACATTTTGAGGCCTTGGTCCATCGGATTATCAGAAAGAAAAACCCGTCGAGATTCAAGACTACGCCAAATGCGACTTTGCCTCTGCACGCACCGTCGCTTAGCCGAGCCATCGGCATCTACATGCCTAAAAAATGAGCGTGGATAATCTCCCGTTTTGAGCCTAGTTTCAAGCCAAAAGTGGGAGATTATCCACGCTCGATTTGTAAATGTCCGAAAATCCACGCTCGTCCGTCCGGATATCCACGCTCGTCACGCCGCCGGCACAGCAGCAGCCGTAGCCTAGTGCTCCTCGCCGGCGCGGGCCAGGTCGTAGGGCGTGGTCTGGTAGACGTAGTAGTTGAGCCAGTTGGTGTAGAGCAGCTGAGCCTGGCTGCGCCAGACGTTGCGCGGCTCGGCGGAGGGGTCGTCACCCGGGAAGTAATGCGCCGGCACCTGGGGGTTGAGCCCGCGCTTCACGTCGCGCTCGTACTCCAAGCGCAACGTGTCGGTATCGTACTCGGGATGGCCAAAGACAAAGAAGCGGCGGCTGTCGGTCGACTTGACGATGTACAAGCCCACCTCGTCGGACACGGCCACGACCTCAAGCTGCGGCTCGGCCTCCACGTCCTCGCGGCGCACATCGGTGTTGCGCGAATGCACGGCATAGAAACGGTCGTCGAAGCCGCGGACCAGCGGGCTTTGCGGCTTCACCAGATAATGCTCGAACACACCGCTCGCCTTTGCCGGCAGGTCGTACTTCTGGATACCGTAATGATGGTACAGGCCAGCCTGCGCGCCCCAACAAATGTGCAGCGTAGAGTGCACGTGCGTGGTGGACCAATCCATGATCTGGCAGAGCTCGGGCCAGTAGTCGACCTCTTCGAACGGCATCTGCTCCACCGGCGCGCCCGTGATGATCAGGCCGTCGTAGTGGATGTCGCGGATGTCGTCGAACGTGCGGTAGAACGTCTCCAAGTGGCCGGCGCTCACGTGCGTGGCCTCGTGCGTCTTGGTGCGCAGCAGGTCCACCTCCACCTGCAGCGGCGTGTTGGAGAGCTTGCGCATGATCTGCGTCTCGGTGGCAATCTTGGTGGGCATGAGGTTGAGAATGAGCACGCGCAGTGGACGGATGTCCTGGTGCAGCGCGCGGTACTCGGTCATGACAAAGATGTTCTCGCTCTCGAGCTGCGCGGCGGCAGGGAGGGCGTCGGGGATGCGAATGGGCATGGATGCTCCTTACGAGTCAGTTGCAGCTATGGTACAACGACCGGCCCCATCCGCGCGAGTGCATCGCCCAGCGATGCCGTCAGCGGCCCAAATCACTCCAAAAGTAGAGATTAAGGCATGTCCCAAAAATCTACGGCGCTTTAGTCTAGCAAAGTGGCAGCTGGACGCTACAATGGTTCGACGCGAAAAACTCGGCCGAAAGGATACATATATGTACCAGACGCGTAAGATCGGTGTGGTCGGCCAGGGCCACGTAGGAGCACATGTCGCCAACAGCCTGCTCATGCAGGGCATTGCCGATGAGCTGTACCTGTGCGATATCAACGAGGCCAAGGTGACGTCCGAGGTTCAGGACCTGCGCGACTCCCTTTCGTTTGTCCCGTACAACACCAAGATCGTCAACTGCTACGACCACTACGAGGAGCTGGCCTGCTGCGATGTCATCGTCAACGCTGCCGGCAAGGTCGCGCTGGCCGCCGGCAACCGCGACGGTGAGCTGTTCTTTACCACCGACGCCGCCCGCACCTTTGCCAAGCGCATCGTCGACACCGGCTTTGACGGCATCTTCGTAAGCATCTCCAACCCCTGCGACGTCGTGTGCACCGAGCTGTGGCACCTGACCGGCTACGATCCCAAGAAGATCATAGGCTCGGGCTGCGGCCTGGACTCCGCCCGCCTGCGCACCGAGATCTCCAAGAAGGTCGGCGTGAGCCCCAAGTCCATCGACGCCTACATGATCGGCGAGCACGGCTTTAGCCAGCTGGCCGCCTTTAAGGCCGCGACCATCGCCGGCAAGAGCCTCAACGAGCTTCAGGCCGAAAACCCCGACAAGTACGCCTTCGACCACATGGAGGTCGAAGAGCTCGCGCGTAAGGGCGGCTATGTGACCTACCAGGGCAAGCAGTGCACCGAGTACGCCGTCGCCAACTCCGCCGCGCGCGTCTGCGCTGCCGTGCTGCACAACGAGCACGCCGTACTTTCGGTCTCTACGCTTATGACCGGCCAGTATGGCGAGGAGGGCATCTTTACCTCCCTGCCGTGCGTGATCGGTGCCGAGGGCGTCGAGGAGGTCTACACGCTCGACCTTTCCGAGTATGAGCTCGAGGGCTTCCACAAGAGCTGTCAGCACATCCGCGATAACATCGCCCAGCTCGACTGGTGGGACGCCGAGGCATACGACGCGAAGTAGGCCGCCGGCCGCCGCAACCTTGCGAATCTAAGCGCGATACTAAGCGGGCCGTGCCGGAAATCCCCGGCACGGCCCGCTTTTTGGCTCACGCGACACGCTCGCGGATCGAAGGCGAATGCTTTTCCCGTTACCTAGTACTGCTCGATGCCCATGTAGCGACGAACCTCGGGGCTGTGGTTGAACACCTTGCCGCGAGCGGCACGCAGCTCGCAGCTCATCGCATAGAAGAAGATCGGCTCCAGGAACGAACGCACGCTGGCGGGCACCTCGCCCACGCCGTACTCGATCGCATCGAGCACCATGACCGTATCGGTGTGCGTGTTGAGGAACGCCAGCGCGCGCTCCTCCATGGGGCGGCACTCGCCCGATCCAAGCTGCACAAAGTAGAACACGCCGGGCTCGGTGGCCTCGAACGGGCCGTGGAAATACTCGCCGGAGTGGATGTAGCAGCAGTGCTGCCATTGCATCTCCATGAGCGAGCAGATCGCCATGGCGTAGGTCTGGCTAAAGTTGGGGCCGGATCCCAGGATGTAGAAGAACTTATGCTGCTGGCAGAGCTCGGCAAAGCGATCGCCCAGCTCGGCGTTGACTTTCTCGCGGGCAGCGGGCAGCAGGGCATCCATCTGCTTAAGGCCGGCGTACATGTCGGCGAGTGCCTCGTAACCCTCCTGCTGGTCGAGCAGCTCGGCAGCCATCAGGACGCCGATGCCTTGCGGAACCTCGGCCTGCGGCACGCCTTCACCCCACGGATAGACCCAGGTGGTCCACTTGCCGTTATCAATCTTGGAGCCCTCGCAGTCGGTGAGGGCGACGACCTCGGCGCCGGCAGCCAACGCCATCTCGCAGCCGTCGACGACCTCCTGCGTGTTACCGCTGTGGCTGCAGGCAACGACGAGCGACTTCTCGCCAAGACTCTTGGGAGCCATCAGGCAAAACTCGCGCGCCGTGTAGACCGTCGAGGCAAACGTGGTGGCCTCGCGCTTGAGCAGTTCGTTAGCCGGCATGAGGTCGATCATCGAACCGCCGCAGGCAATCCAAAAGACGTTCTCGACCTTGCCCTTGCGCTCGATAATTTCCTGAATCAGATCACGTGCGTTCATGCTGATGTTCCTCCTTGTGTGGCGGCTTTTGGCGACGGCTGCTCGTACCTGCTGTCATTCTATGTTGTTCTATATATACCACGCAAGCAGCCACGGTGGAAGCCATTGCGACAAATTTGTTCCATGTTGTTCTATCTGTGGACGTTAGATGTCGAACACGTAGCGCGAGCCCACGATCTTTTGGCGTCCGAGCAGCAAGGGCCGCTCGTCCTCATCGGTAAAGTACGCCTCCATATAAAACAGCGGCTCGCCGACCGGCACCTCCAGCAGTGAGGCCGCCTGAACATCGGCAAGCGCAATCTCCACGGTACAAGGGTCGGACTTGAGCGGCGCGCGGCCCGAATGCTCGGCAACGAGTGCAAAAATGGAATTGTCCGTGAGGTCCTTGTCGGCAAGCGTCTGCAGGTAGGGATGGTCGGCCAGCACAAAGGCGTTGTTCTCGAGCATGACGGGCACGCCGTCTGCCGTGCGCACGCGCTCGACAACGATGAGCTCGCAGCCGGGTTCCACCCCAAAAAACGCCGCGTCCTCGCGCGTCGCCGCAACCACCGTGCGCGACACCAGGTGTGCTCCGGCCACCATGTCGTTGGCAGCGCAACCCTCGGAAAAGCTCTGAACGTCACCCTTTTGGACAATCTTGCGCTTGAGCTTGGGCGCGCACACAAACGTGCCCCTCCCCTGCTGGCGGTTGAGATACCCCGCGCGCGACAGCTCCTCGATGGCGCGGCGCACGGTGATGCGTCCCACGCCGTAGGACTTCGCGAGCTCCATCTCGGAAGGAATGCGCGAGCCGGATGCGTACACGCCGCGCGCGATCTCGCCCTTTAGGTCGTCCATAACCTGCTGGTACAGCGGCACGGCGGATACCTCAGTGCGCTCGGTTTTATCGTCGAATGCCATCGTTACGCTCCATCCCGCGCATGCTCGGACTCAAACTCTTCGATCGCCGTCATAAACTGCTCGCCAAAGGCGTCGGCCTTTTTCTCGCCAATGCCGTTGACCTGAATCAGCTCGTCGCGCGTCTGGGGGCGCAGACGGCACAGGCCGCGCAGGGCCTTGTCGGAGAAGACCATGTACGGCGCCATCTCCAGCTCGGTCGAAATCTCCTTGCGCAGGGCACGCAGGCGCTCGAACAGCTCGGCATCGTCACCCACGCGCGGGCGCTGATCCAGCTCGGCCTCCTCGCGCAGCAGATCCACCGCACGGCGGGCGCGGGCCGAGGCCTTGCGCTTGGACGCGCGACGCTTAACGGTAAAGGCGAACGCCTCATCCTCGACCTCGGCGGCACGCGGGCCCAGCCCCACGACCGGGTACTGTCCCTGCGAGGTAGCCAGATAACCGCGGCCGCACAGCTGGCCGATGATGTCCTTGATGCGCCCGACCGATTCGCTCGACAGCTCACCGTAGCCGCGGTCCTCGTCCAGATGCATCTGGCGAATGCGCTCGGTGTCGCCGCCGTGGAGCACGTCGGCGACCAGCGATTTGCCAAAGCGCATGGGGCGCGTGGCCACATAGCGCACGGCGGCGCGGGCCATATCGGTGACGTCCTCGACATCGAACTGCGTGAGGCAGTTGCTGCAGTTGCCGCAGCCCTCGGCGTCGTCCGTGGCGGTGCTGCCCGCACCAGCCGCGGCAGCATGCTCGGCCGCGGCCTCGTCGCCAAAGTAGCGCAGCATGTATTCGCGCAGGCAGCCGGTGGTATTGCAGTAGCCCTCCATCTGGCTGAGCAGGCGATATCGATTCTGGAGCGCCCATGCGCGCTGCTCGTCGTCGAGCGCCTCATCGGCAGCATCGCCGCGGTCGATCAGAAAGCGGCGCATGCGAAAATCGTTGCCGTTCCACAGCAAGTGGCAGCTGGCCGGGTCGCCGTCGCGACCGGCGCGGCCCGCCTCCTGATAGTAGGCCTCGATGCTCTCGGGCACGTTGTTGTGGATCACGTAGCGCACGTTGGGCTTGTCGATGCCCATGCCAAAGGCGTTGGTGGCAACCATCACCTGGATGTCGTCGTCGATAAAGGCGCGCTGGCTTTGGCGGCGGGCGTCGTTACCCATGCCGGCATGGTATCGGCCAACACGAATGCCGCTGGGGCCCAGCGCTTCGGCAAGCTCGCCTGCCAGCGCATCGACCGTCTTGCGGGTCGAGCAATACACGATGCCGCTCTCGCTCGAATGCGCAATCACATAGTCGCGCACCCACGCGGCCTTGGCCTTGTCGCCCATCTCCTCGCAGCCAAAGTAGAGGTTCTTGCGATCGAAGCCCGTCACCACCGTCGCGGGGTTTTGCAGGCCGAGCATTTGCTGAATGTCCGCACGCACGCGCTCGGTTGCCGTAGCGGTAAAGGCCGCCACGATGGGGCGCTGCGGCAGGGAATCGATGAACTCGCGAATCTGCAGATAGGCGGGGCGGAAATCCTGGCCCCATTGGCTCACGCAGTGGGCCTCGTCAATGGCCACGAGCGGCACGCCAATGCCGCCGTCCGCCGCGGCCTCCTGCGCAAAGGCTAAAAAGCGCGGCTCGAGCAAGCGCTCGGGCGCCACGTACATAAGCTGGTAGCGGCCCTCGCGCGCCCGCTTGAGTACGGTGTTTTGCTGGGCCGGAGTAAGGCTGGAGTTGAGATAGCTGGGTCGCGCACCCGCCGCGAGCAACGCACGGGTCTGGTCCTCCATAAGCGACAGCAGCGGACTCACCACAAAGGTGATGCCGGGCAGCATGAGCGCGGGCACCTGGTAGCAAATGGACTTGCCGGCGCCCGTGGGCATAACACCCAGCGCATCACGACCGGCAAGGATCGCATCGACCATGCGGTCCTGTCCCGGGCGAAACGAGGTGTAGCCAAAATAGGCGCCGAGCGTGTCGAGCGCCATCTGCTGCATGCTATCGGTCATGGTTTCCTAACGTTCAAGTCATCTGCCGCCGATTATACGCCGCCACGCGGACAGCAGCACACGGCCGCCGCTCAGACTAGTCGTTTAAGAACGCCCCCAACGGCTAAGGAGTGTCCCCAGGTGCCGGCAGAAAAGGAACGTCCCCAAGTGCCGGCCCGGCAACGCCGATGTTTTGGCGAAGTCAGCGAAAGCCCGCCAGAGCGAGCAAGGTGCCTTGAAACGAGGCGGCATTGACCTTCCTGGTCATGCCGCCGAAGTTGAAAGGCAGATTGCCGCTCTGGCGGGCTTGCAGCGTCGAGCCGTTACGCGGTTTGGTAAAACCGCGTAACTTACATGACCATAACGTAGCGCGATCCCACGTAGTACTGCTTACCCATCAGGACCGGCTCGCCATTGGGGCCGATAAAGCCGGCACGCAGGTTGAGCAGCGGATCGTGCGGAGCAATGCCCAGCTCGGCCGCCTGCTCGGTATTGGCACGAACGGCCTCGACCGTGCGGTAGCCAACCGAGACAATCGGGATTCCGCCAACACGCTCGACCTCGGCAAAAATCGACTTGTCCTCAAGATCGGCCGTCAACAGCTCACGGTAGGCGTCAAACGGCACAAAGATGTTCTCCTCAAAGATGGGCTCGCCGTCGGCTGTACGCACGCGCTTGATATGCAGCAGCAGCGCATCCTTCTGCAGGCCAAAGAACTCCATCTCGTTTTGGCGCGCCGGAACAATCTGGCGATCGACCACATGCGCACCGGCCTTCATGCCGTTGTTGGCACACAGCGCGGTAAACGTCTGCAGCGTCGAGGCGTGGAACTGGCGGTTGATGTGCGGCGTAGAGACAAAGGTGCCACGGCCCTGCTGCTTAACCAGGTAGCCATCGGAGCACAGCTCCTCGACAGCGCGGCGCACCGTAATGCGGCTCACGTCGTACTGCTCGGCTAGCTCAAGCTCGGACGGAATACGTTCCTTGGGTGCATAAACACCTTTCTCGATCGCATCCTTGATTTCGTCGTAAATCTGCTGGTAAAGCGGTGCATTTTTGGGCGCAGGCATATCTAATCACTCTTATCGAAATATCGAAATAACTAATACGTATATAACGTCTAGTTTCATATTACCTCATAATGATAAAACGATACACCCTCCCTACCAAAAAGCGACAGCTTCATTTTGGTAGGTTTTATATGGGCAAACGAGAGCCTCTCGAAAGCAACGGGGCTTTCGGGGGCTCGTTCGGATGGGTTGCGCAGGACCGGCAAAATGCCAATACCCTACTTGCCGTCGTCCTGCTGCAGGCTGTCCTGTTCGCTGAGGCGCGCCTGCCTGCTGGCCATGCGTGCGGGCTTGTCGGGATCGGGAACGGCCGTGGGCATGGGCTCATCGACATGACCACCCCACCAGCCGCCCACAAAGTTGAGCGTGTGGAACACGTTGATCACGGCGCCGGGATCAACGTCGCACACCAGCTTGATAATGTCCTGACTCTCGTAGGTCGAGACAACGGTGTTCAGCAGGTACATCTTTTCGCGGCTATATCCGCCGACGACCTCGGCGCAGCTAATGCCGTGCTGAAAATGGTTTACGTAGGCAGTCATGACCTCGTCTGCCTTACGCGTCGTGATCTGCAGCGTCACGCGATCGTAGCGACGATAGAAACTGTCGATGGTCTTGGTTGAAATAAACTGGAACACGATGGAATACGCCGCCTTGTCCCAGCCAAACATAAAGCCAAAGATCGCCAGGATAAAGCAGTTGAAACCAAAGATGACGCCCCAGATGGTCTTGCCCGTGTGGTTGGAGACCCACAGCGCGATAAAGTCGGTGCCGCCGGTGGATGCGCCGGACTTTAGCGCAATGGCAGCGCCCAGACCCGAGACCACGCCGCCAAAAATGATGAGCATAATCTTGTCGCCCAAAAACGGAGCGAAGTGAAAGATGTTAAGGAACAGCGACGAGAGCACGACCTGCATCATCGAGAAGATGACAAAGCGCTTGCTGATGCCGCTCCAACATAGGAGCGCCACGGGGATGTTGAGCGCGAGCATGCCGAGCGAGATGTCGATGTGAACGCCGCCCAGCGAGGTAACGCGATCGAGCAGGACCGCAACGCCGGTGAGGCCGCTCGGAAGCAAGTCGGCGGGCTGAATGAACGCCTGGATCAGGAATGTCTGGAGAACGGCGGAAATCGTGACCGCCACGGCAGTAATAGCGCGGCGGACGATGGTGAGGCGGCCAAGTACGAGCACTCGGTCCGTGAGCTGATCGATGGCGTTCGCCACGCAGGCTCCTTTCGAAGGCAGATGTAGTTGTGGGGTATGTCCGCGATTGTAGCATGGAGCGTGCGGGGGCGCTTCAATTCACCCTCTCTCGACAACCAAAGCGGGACCAGCAACCCCACGACCAAAGGCCCAAATTACAAGTGAGTAGACTTTACGCGACCTGCAGAGCACGCCCAAAACCGCCACCCCTGTGACCTGCGGTTTTACTAGAGCAGATGCGCTTTGTGCTCGTCCTGCACCAAAAAGTCTACTCACTTAATCCGAATCGAAGCCAAACGGATCCAAATAGATGACAAATTAAGCCAATCCGCAGCAAAAGACGCGTGAATCAGTGCTTCTCGCGGCGGATTGACGCTACAAAGCGGCCAAAATGTCGGTCAGGTTGTCGATGACGACGTCGGCGGCGGACTGGTCCAGGTTAACGCCCTCGTGCGGACGCAGCGCCAGGACGCGGGCGCCGGAGCGCTTGCCAGCCTCGATCCCCAAAGGCGAGTCCTCGATAACCAGGCACTCGGCAGGCTCCACCCCCAGCGCCTCCATGGCACGCAAGTAGATCTCGGGGTCGGGCTTAAACGCACTGCACTCGTGACCGCTGATGGTGTAGTCCAGCACGTCGGCGATACCGGCAATCTCCACCAGCTCGTCGATCAACTCGCGATAGGACGAGCTCGCGATGGCACACTTCACGCCGCGCTCGTGCAGTGCGCGCATCACCGGCTCCGTCTGCTCGTTGAGCAGCTCGGCATACGGAACGGGGTGGTCCGGGCTGTAGACCTGCTTGTACTCCACGCGCAGGCGCTCGCGCAGCTCAACATCGTCGGGCACCAGCGCCTCCCAAATGGCCGGCTCGTTAGACCCCGAAAGATCGGGAATCTCGTCAAAGTGGAACCCCTTCTCTTCCATAAACGCCACGCGGCGGCGGTTGTAGAACCACTCGGTATCGACCAGCACGCCGTCCATGTCAAACAGCACTGCCTTAATCATACGCATCTCCTCCCACCTGCCAAAAAGGGACAGGTTTATTTTGGTAGGTTTTATCTGGGGTTTTTATGACGCGACAGACACGCCCCCAAAGCAAAAAGGGGACGGGGCGCAAACCCCATCCCCTCTCAATCAACCCGTAAGGTCTACTTACTTGTGATTAGTAGGAAAGCTTCCACATGTAGCGACGCATGGTCAGCGGGTGCTGACGGGCCTCGGCGATCTGGTTGCCGTACTCGCGCATAACGGCGAGGTGCAGCAGCGGGTTGAAGTAGGTGACAACGCTCGCGGGTACGGCGTCGGCCAGGCCGTAGTCCTTGGAGTCGATCAGAGCGACCTTGGCGCCCATGCGCTCAAGGAAGGTGAGGGCGCGGGCGTCCATCGGACGGGTGGCGCCATCGGACATGAAGAAGACGTAGGGCTTACCCTCGGTGGAAACCTCGAACGGGCCGTGGAAGTACTCGCCGGTGTTGTAGGCGGCGGCGTCGATCCACTGCATCTCGGTGAACAGGAAGGCAGCGTGAGAATAAGCCATCTTCTCGGAGGCACCGGAGGCCATGAAGTAGATCATCTTGTCGTCCTTGAAGTCCTCGGCGAACTTCTTGGCGAGCTTCTTGCAGTGCTGAGCGGCGTTCTCGCAGAGATCGAAGACGTTGGTGAGGCCGGTGATCATGTCCTCGTAGTGGTCATAGCCCTCGGTCTGCTGAAGGATCTCGACAGCAAGAGCGATGGCATAGCCGGGCTTCTCACACTTGGCAGCGTAGTTGGCGTGGAAGCCGTGAACGATGACATGGTCGGCGTCGACGGTCAGAGCGGAGCCAGCCTTGTTGGTGAGGGAAACGACCGGGCAGTTGTGCTTCTTGGCGGTCTTGTTGGCCTCGACGGTCTCGGGCGTGGAGCCACCGAGGGAGCAGGTGATCACGAAGGTGTGCTCGTTGACCCAGGAAGGCGTGTCGTAGTTGAACTCGTTAGCGGTGAAGATCTGAACGTTCAGCTTGTCCGTGTTGTTGGCCAGGAAGTACTTGGCGGGGTACAGGTCGGACATGGAAGCACCGCAGCCGACGAAGGCGACACTGTGGATCTCGTGGTTGGACAGGACGTCAGCGACGATCTGCTTAGGGAGGTTAAGGTCGATCTCGTACATCTGACACATTCCTTTCGATTTTTGCGGCGCCACATTGCCGGGCGCTCGCAGGGTTACCGTGGTTTGGACCGAGTCGCCGGTCCGTTGAGGATGCGACAAGGGGACTGTCCCATTGTCGCATTTTGGGGATGGAAGCCTGCCTGGGGTATGGGATGCCAGGCAGGCCCCCGGGGGAAAGCGGTTAGGCGCTTGGTCGCGACTAGGCCAGAATGCCGGCCGCGGAGAGGGCGATGCCGCCCACGATGGCGATCACGAGAAGCCAACCGGTGTTGACGTTCTTCTTGATGAGCCAGTACATAAGGCCGGTGAGGCCAAGGGAGATCATCTGGGGCATCATGCCGTCCAGGATGTCCTGGATAACGACGGTGCCCTCAGCGAACTGCAGCGGGGTGGTGGCGCCGATCAGCGTGGCGATCATGCCGCCCACGGACATAAGACCCACGATGCCGCAGACATACATGAGCTTCTCCATGAGGTCGCCGCCCTGAAGCTTGCTCAGGTACTCGTGGCCGCCCTGATAGCCCATCTTGGCGGCGAACCAAGTAATCAGCACAGAGGGGACGATGGAGATGAGCATGGCCAGGATCGGGCCCATGATGGAGCCCTGCTGAGCCAGCTGAACGCCCAGGCCAAAGGCGATAACGCGGATGGTGCCCTGGAAGAAGGAGTCACCGATGCCGGAAAGCGGACCCATGAGGGAGGTCTTGACCGCGTTGATCGAATCGGGATCGAAGTTCTCGGGATCCTTGGCGTACTCCTCCTCCATGGAGGCGGTGAGGCCCAGGATAAAGGCGCTCGTCTGCGGGGTGCAGTTGTAGAACGCCATGTGACGGTGGTAAGCCTCTTTCTTAGCAGCGAGCTGCTTGGGGTCGGACTCGTCCGGATAGAGGCGGTCGAGCGTGGGAACCATGCCGTAGAGGAAGCCCATGTTCATCTGACGCTCGTAGTTCCAAGAGGCCTGGATGGCCCAGGAGCGCCAGAAGAACTGGCTGACCTTCTTGTTCAGGGACACGTCCTTGGTTGCGGTTGCCATAGTGTGTTCCTCCTTAGTCTTCGTCGTCTTCGAGCGGATCGTAGTCGGAATCGACACCGGCGGCTGCATGGGAACCGTTGAACTTGAAGCCCATGAAGACGACAGCCAGGCACACACCGATCAGAGCGACCGCGATGACGGACAGGTTGAGGTAAGCGGCGAGCAGGAAACCGATGAACAGGAACGGAGTCATACCCTTCTTGATCATCATGGTGAGCAGCAGGGCCAAGCCGTAGGCGGTCATGATCTTGGTCGAAACGTTAAGACCAGTGGACAGCCACTCGGGAACCATGTTGACGATGGCCTGAACCAGGTCGGTGCCAACAAAGACGGCGAGGAAGATCGGCAGGAAGTACATGACGGCGTACAGACCGGAGCCGGCGCAGATGTGCATGCGGTAGGCGGTCTTGAACTTTCCGTTATCGATCGCGCTATCTGCCACATGGGTAAGGGCGGCGATGATGGAACGGAACACGATGCCGAGGAGCTGACCCAGGACGGCGACCGGGATGGCGATCGTCATGGCGGTCTCGGCGGAAGCATCGGTCAGGCACGCAAAGGCAGCGGCCACGATGCCGCCCAGGACCATATCGGGCGGAACGGCGGCGCCGACCTGCACCAGGCCCATGGACACGAGCTCGACGGCGGCGCCGACGGCAAGGCCGGTGGGCACATCGCCCAGCAGCAGACCGACGAGCGTAGCGCCAACGAGGGGCTGCTCGAAGTTAAGACGGCCGAGCAGGCGGGAGTCCCACATGCAGAACACGCCGACGAGGCCGACGAGCACCGCACTGATGAACGTATTCATACCCTTCTCCTTTCAGTCAGGCAAAAGCCTGGTTGATTACAGCTTGGCGTCGATGTCGACGCTCTGATACGTAGGGGTCTGCTGGACATAGAGCCTGATGCCCATGTCGAGCAGCTGGTTGACGTCGGCCTTCTGGGTGGCGTCGAGGAAGACGGAGCTGTCCTTGCCGCCGACCTGATCGGCACCGTCGTGGTTGGCGGTGGCGCCCAGGTTGATGGCGTCGAGCTTGTAGCCCTGACAGAACTGCAGCATCTCGGCAGTGTTGCCAAAGACGAACATGACGCGCTCGCCGAGGGTGTTGAGCTTATCCATCTTGGCGAGGGCACGCTCGACGGTGAAGACGTTCAGGCGCACGCCCTGGGGCTTGGCCAGCTTAAGAGCGCCCTTCTTGATGTCATCGTTGGCGGCAGCGTTGTCGACGACGATGATGCGCTCGGCCTGAACCTTGGTGGTCCAAGTAAAGACGACCTGGCCGTGCAGCAGACGGTAATCAAGACGTGCGAGGACGATCTTGGCGGGACCGGAGCTGTGACGGGACGCCTTGGCCTTCTTGGCGGGAGCCGCGGCGGCCTCGACCGGTGCGTTGGGGTTGGTCAGACCGGTGCGGGCCTCATTGATGAGGGCCGCGAGCTCGGCGCCCTTGACGGGGGCGGGGCTCATAGCGAGCGTAAGCGCCAGCGGGATGTTGAAACCGCTGACAACCGTGAACTTCGTGCCGTTCTTGGAAAGCTCGACCATGTTGTTGTTGACCGAGCTGCCGAGCATATCGGTCAGCACATAGACGGTGTCGTCCGCGTTAAACGTGGCGATCATGGCGTCCACCTTGTCGGTGATGGGCTCCTTGTCGTCACGAGCAAGCGACACGACGTGGACGTTCGACACGTCGCCGAGAACCATCTCGAGCGTGTCTTTGGCGCCTGCGGCCAGGCCGCCATGAGATGCGAGAATGATCTGATTCATCTTGCCTCCTCCTTTTCGTTATGGTCATTATAACGTCTTATACGTTGCGGATATTGCTAATTAGTATAAAGACCGCTCGCGGGTGAAAATCGACCGTTGACGGGTTTAACGTACTTGAAACGTTGGGGCTGGGTTGGCCGGCGCTGACTGGATAACCCCAGGTCGGACACCGCGCGCAATCCCCTATCGCACGAAGTACCAGGGGCTTTCCTGTACGGTGGGCTCCAGCGCGATGCCGGTGCGTTCCTTAAACAGATCCATGTCCTGAGATTTTTCAGTCCACCACGCATTGGGCTTAAAGGTCATGCTCTCGACAATACGTTTGACAATGACGCTGTTGCGCAGCTTGGAGAAATCGGTGTTCATGATCAGGATGGACGCGAGCACCAGCACGATGCCCAGGACCTTGATCGCGCCGGCGGGCTCGGCATAGACACCAATGCCCACCAGTACGGTGACGACCGTCTCGAAAGACATTACGACGGGAACTTTCGATGTCTCGAGCCCCATGGACAGACCCTGCATATATAAGATGTAAGCCACGGCTGTAGGGATGAGTCCAAAGCCAAGGAACAGCAGCAGCAGCTGTGGCGACATTGCCGCGGCGACATCCGGCCACGGAGCCGCGATAGCCGCCATAACCGCACCGCCAAAAACAAAGCCCCAAAACGTGACAGCCAGCGGGTGGACCGTCTTGGTTGCTATCCGGCTAAACACCGCGAGCGACGCACCACAAAGGCCTGCAATCACGCCCGACGTGACGCCCCAAACCGAAAAATGAAAACCGGAAAGGTCGCCATTGGTCACCGCAAGCACGCAGCCAACGATGTTAAAGACAATGGCGACGAGTTTGTTGGGGGTCACGTCCTCGCGATAAAGCACGCGGCCGAGCGCGACGCCAAACACCGGCGAGGTGTAGAGCAGCACCGAGGCCGTGGACATGCCCACCTCGCCCATGCACTCGTAATAAAGCGTGTTAGCGGTGGCGAGGCCGATAATGCCAAGAAGCGCGCAGGGAACAAGCTCTTTAGAACTTGCCTTGAACAGTGCCATGGGACCCGACGCTTTTCCCTCACGAGCACCTCCCTGGCAACCTATAAATGCCAAGACCGGAGCCATTAAGACGGCACCCGACAACAGGCGAAAGGCCGCCATGCTCTGAGACGAAACACCCAGGGCCGATATTCCGTTAACAAAGATTCCGATGGTGCCCCACATAAGCGCGGCGATCAGCACCAGCACATAGCCCAGATTGCTTTTCTTCAACGCAGCCTCCTCGGTATTGTTTCCAATATGTTTCACACTACGTTATAGTCGTTATATACATTTTTCAAGACACAAATCGCCGAACGGAAAAATGATCCGCTGGGGACGGAGGAAAACGGATCACTGAGGGGCTGGTCTGAGTCAGTGATCCATTTTCCTCCGTCCCCAGCGGATCATTTGGCTGTTGCGGTGAAATAGTTCCTGAAT
>OHWM01000427.1_pt1 | contig 22097 bp, 17 predicted proteins | sample 1579731 | NCBI WGS metagenome assembly OHWM01 (sample SAMEA3882510, study PRJEB24775) | human gut metagenome | biome: human-associated habitat; feature: intestine environment; material: feces | place: Netherlands | collected 2009/2010
GGACAAACGGTTTTCAAGACCGCCTCGTTATGACCACTTCGATATCTCTCCATATAATGTTTTTCAACATTTTTTGTGCTGTTTTGTCAGCGCATGTTGTATTCTATCATCAAATATCTCCCCTGTCAATAACAAATTTGATATTTTTTTCAAAAAATTGGACATATAGCTTCAATTTCTGCTATATGTCCATATTTACCGGGATTTTCACCCTGTTCTACTCTCTGTTCTACTCTCTATTCTACTCTCTGTTTTCCTTCAAAAATGCCTCCGCAACCACCAGATCTTCCGGTGTTGTGATCTTGATATTGCGATAAGAACCTTCTGAAAAGCGGATCTTCACCCCGGTCTCATGTTCTGCAACCATGGCATCATCTGTAATTCCGGTCATTTCCTTCTGCCGAATGCTGGTATATGCGCCATAGATCAGTGGGTACTGAAAGATCTGCGGAGTCTGGACGATCCATACACTGCTGCGATCCGGAGTTTCACTGACATTCCCATCCTCATCTGCGATCTTAACTGTATCCTTGGAAGGCATGCCTGTAACACTGGCACCTGTCTGTGCTGCTGCCATAAGTCCTCTTTCAATGATCCCATGATCAATAAATGGTCTGGCACCGTCATGGATCAGCACATACTCTGTATCTTTACACGCACGAAGTCCTTCATAAACAGAATCGTACCGTTCTTTTCCGCCGGATACTACAGCAGAAACCTTTGTAAAACCATATTTTTCCACGATTTCTTCTTTGCACCAGAAAACATATTCCTCCCCTGTTACCAGGATCACATCCCTGATCAGCGGACTTTCCTGAAAACAGCGCAGAGAATAACAGAGCACCGGCATCCCGTCAAGCTCCATAAACTGCTTCTGTATTTTGCTGTGCATTCTCTTTCCCTGGCCTGCTGCCAGGACAATAGCTGTATTTCTGCACTCTCCCATGATCAATTACCCCGGATTCTTTTATCTTTCGCCAAGCTTCAGGTTCGGAACCGCATTCAGATCCCAGCTGTGGCGTGTTCCCCTGATATATTCATAGTAAGCTGCCACACCGATCATCGCTGCGTTATCCGTACAGAAGATCGGTGACGGACGGTAAAATTTGTATCCACGTTCTGTACATGCTTTTTCCATAGCAGTGCGAAGTGCTCCGTTGGAAGCAACACCTCCTGCAATGGCAACCTTTTTCATGCCAAAATCAGCTGCTGCCTGCATGGTATGCTCTACCAGTACGTCAACAACTGCCTTCTGGAAGGATGCCGCGATATCTGCACGGTTTACTTCCTCACCTTTCATTTTTGCCCCGTTTAAATAATTAAGAACTGCGGACTTCACGCCGCTGAAGCTGAAATCATATGGATTTTCGCCGATTTTTGCACGTGGAAACTCGATAGCGTCCGGATTTCCTTCCTTTGCCAGCTTATCGATCTTCGGTCCTCCCGGATATCCCAGCCCAATGGCACGTGCAACCTTATCAAATGCCTCACCTGCCGCATCGTCTCTGGTTCGGCCCAGGATTTCAAACTGGCCGTAGTCCTTCACAATAACAAGATGGGTGTGTCCACCGGATACAATGGCACAGAGAAACGGCGGTTCCAGATCCGGATGCTCAATATAATTGGCAGAAACATGGCCTTCTATATGATGCACGCCTACCAGTGGCAGGTTTCTTGCATAGGCAATAGCCTTGGCTTCTGCCACACCTACAAGAAGTGCACCGACAAGCCCCGGTCCATAGGTTACACCGATAGCATCAATATCATCCAGAGTGACATTTGCCTCGTCCAGCGCTTCCTGGATGACCTGGTTGATCCTTTCTATATGATTTCTGGAGGCGATCTCCGGTACAACACCTCCGTACAGTTTATGGATCTCGATCTGTGAGGAAATCACGTTTGATAAGACAGTCCTTCCATTTTTTACAACGGAAGCTGCCGTTTCATCACAGGAGCTCTCAATACCAAGAATTAATGTATCTTTCATTTTTTCAGTCCTCTTCAAAATTCAGTTCCACACTCTTCCCGTCTTTTCCCGGCCATGCCTTCGGAAAGATCTCACGTACTGTATCCATGTAATCATCCGGACGTACCAGAGAAGGGCTGTAATGGGTCAGCCACATTTCCCCCACTTCCGCATCACGGGCAAGAGTGGCCGCTTCACGAAACGTCATGTGTTTGTAGCCTTTTGCCTTTTCGATCTTGTCATCTTCACCATACATTCCCTCACAGATAAAAAGATCGGAACCTTTTGCATTACGTAAAATAGACTCTGTCGGTCTGGTATCTGTGGTATAGGTAAGCTTGATCCCTTTTCTTGGCGGACCAAGCACCATATCCGGTGTGTAGATCCTTCCTTCATCCTCCACAGTCTGTCCCTTCTGCAGCGGATTCCAGAATTTCAGCGGGATCTCATGCTCTCTGGCACTGTCAGGAGAAAATTTTCCCTGGCGCAGGATCTCAAGGGTATATCCATAGCAGGTAACATTATGGTTCACCCGAAATGCAGTGATCCGGTAACCGTTCAGTTCCAGAACCTCCTCCGGTTTCGTGATCTCGATAAATTTAATTTCAAAGGGCAGCTCCGGTGCGATCACACGAAGTGCACTTACCACACGTTCCAGTCCTCTTGGGCCTACCAGAGTCAGCGGTTCTGTGCGGTCTGCATTTCCCATAGTCAAAAGGAGTCCCGGAAGTCCGCTGATATGATCCCCATGATAATGGGTAAAACAGATCACATCAATAGGCTTGAAGCTCCAGCCCTTTTCTTTAATGGCCACCTGAGTGCCTTCCCCGCAATCGATCATCAGACTGCTGCCGTTATAACGGGTCATCAGTGCGGTGAGCCATCTGCGTGGCAGCGGCATCATTCCTCCGCAGCCAAGTAAACAAACATCTAACATATTTTTCCTCTTTTCCTGTTCTGTGGCAAAGTTTAGCATACTTATCCCGTACAGACAAGTACCTCTCCCGGGTAAGCCTATTCAGAAACTGCGGTGCGTGTCATAAGAACAGCATCCTCTGTGGGATCTGTATAGTATCCCTTTCGCAGGCCATCCCGCACAAATCCCTGACGTTCATAAAGCCGAATCGCAGTCTCATTTCCTGCCCGGACCTCCAGATGGATCATGGTGATCCCACGCTCTTCTGCCAGACGGATCATACTTTCCATAAGGAAATTTCCGATTCCCTCTCTCTGACGGTCTCTGCGGACAGCCACATTGGTCACATCCCCCTCATCCAGCACCGTAAGAAGACCACAATATCCCAGGATCCGGCCCTTTTCTTCCACAACAAGAAACATCCCATTCTCTTTCATAAGAAATGTCAGAAATCCCTCTTTTGTCCAGGGGACTGAAAAAAGTTCTTCTTCGATCTCCATAACCTGATCCAGATCATCCACAAGCATTTCTCTTAAGATCATGCGTTTTCCCCTTCTGATCCTTTTTTCAGTTTCTGGGCACGCTCCCGCTCAGCCTGTGAAACACGGAGATAATCCGGTTTGTGCTCAGCCGCTGTCTCGGTTCTGCCTTCTTTATAATAAAGGACACCAAGTGCACCTACAGCACCTGCTCTCTGTCTGGAAAGATGGGCCGGTGCAAAAGAAAACGGTACAGTAAGCTTATCTGCGATGATATCTTTAAATACCGGGACTCCGTCTCCGAGGAATGTTACGGCTTCTCCCATCTCATTCAGCATGGAAAGAAGCTCCTCAATTCCCACTGCCATCTGATCCTTTACCGTCATGAGCCTGTGATCCTCGTAACGATAGATTCCCGTATAAACCTGCTTTCTTCTGGCATCCATGATCGGACAGATCAGTCCGTTTACATCATAGAGATTATAGGCCAGTGCCTCCACAGTCGGAATCCCGACCAGTGGTTTGTCAAGGGCAAGTCCAAGTCCCTTGGCTGTGGCAGAGCCAATACGGAGTCCGGTAAAAGAGCCCGGTCCCTTGGCTACCGCAATAGCGTCAATCGTCTTCAGATCCAGCTCTGTCATCTTCACGATCTCATCCAGCATGGGAAGAAGAGTCTGGGAATGTGTTTTCTTATAATTAACTGTATATTCTGCTACCAGTATATCGTCCTCCACAACGGCTACGGATGCCACGATTCCGGAACTGTCCAGTGCCAAAACTCTCATTCTGTCTTTTCTCCTCTCTCCTCAATGGTGATCTTTCTGTATTCAAAGCCCTTCTCAAGATCTTTTTCAATGGTAACTTCAATCCTTTTTTCCGGCAGGATCTCCTCAATGAGTTCCGCCCATTCGATCAGACAGATTCCCTGCCCGAAAAAATAATCATCGTATCCGATCTCTTCCATTTCTTCCAGATCCCCGATACGATATACATCAAAATGATAAAATGGCAGACGTCCGTCTTCATATTCCTGGATAATGGTAAACGTAGGGCTGTTTACAGGTTCTGTAATTCCAAGACCTGCTGCCACTCCCTGTGTGAACACGGTTTTTCCAACTCCCAGATCGCCTGTCAGTGTGTAGATCTGTCCCGGCTTCGCATTCATTCCGATCGTCCTTCCGACCTCGAATGTTTCCTCAGGATCATGCGTTTCTATGACCATATTTTCCACCTTTTTCTTGCACAATTATTCTTTGCATATTATAATAGAGCGAACAGCGAAATACAATACTTTTTGAAAAGGAGTGCGAAAACTATGGCAAATCCTATCGTTACCATCACAATGGATAATGGCGATGTAATGAAAGCGGAATTATATCCGGAAGTTGCCCCGAACACAGTAAATAACTTCATCAGCCTTGTAAAAAAAGGCTTTTATGACGGCCTGATCTTCCACCGTGTCATCAACGGCTTTATGATCCAGGGCGGATGCCCGGACGGAACCGGTATGGGTGGCCCGGGATACAGCATCAAGGGTGAGTTCTCCCAGAACCGTTTCAAAAACGACCTGAAGCATACACCAGGTGTTCTCTCCATGGCAAGAGCCATGAATCCGAACTCTGCCGGAAGCCAGTTCTTTATCATGCACAAGGCTGCTCCGCATCTTGACGGAAGCTATGCTGCATTCGGTCAGATCATTGAGGGCATGGATGTTGTAAATGCTATCGCAGAGACAGACACGGACTACAGTGACCGTCCTCTTGACGAGCAGAAGATCAGCTCCATGACTGTTGATACCTTTGGTGTGGATTATCCGGAACCGGAGAAATGCTAACAGGAATAATTTTCTGAAATAAAAAAGCCCCGCGAAGAGCAGACTGTAACACAGATCATCTGCCCTCTTCCCGGGGTATTTTTATACTGACATTCTCTTTTCTTTTACTTTTCGAAGGTCTTCACTTCTCCGTTTACTTTCGCAAAATACAGTTCTGCATCCTTCTCAAGTCCGGCTCTTCCGTTTGTTCCTTCTGTGATCGCCTTCTTCACCTCTTCGACCTGATCATCCGGCACAAGAAGCTTCAGGACAACCTTGTCGGTATATTCGGAATCCAGGATCGGCAAACTTCTTTCTCCTGCGATATACTGGATCTTTCCGATCCCTGTATAATCCGTCGTCACCTGAAGAGAGATTCCATGATGCTTCTCAATGACGGTACTTGCCGCCAGTCCTGCCTGGACTGCACCGGAATATGCCCGCACAAGCCCTCCTGTCCCAAGAAGGACACCTCCAAAATATCTGGTCACCACAATGGCCGCATTATAGATCCCGGCTCCCAGAAGCACATCCAGCATAGGCCTTCCGGCTGTTCCGGATGGTTCTCCGTCATCACTGCAGCGGGTGGCTTCCCGGTTCATCCCTACGGAATATACATAGCAGTTATGACGTGCATCCCAGTATTTTTTTTTCATTTCTTCGATAAAGGCAAGGGCCTCTTCTTCTGTTTCCACAGGACGGACGGTTGCGATGAAACGGGATTTTTTTTCCACAAGTTCGCCTTCGCCGCCTTCGTATATGGTTTTATAATGTTCCAGCATGGTTTACGCCTCCGTTATCTATATCCAACCCTCTGTTTCAGGCAGAGTTTTCTTTATTGTATAATAATTATCTTCATTGCACAATGTATAAGATATCATGAATTGTGAAATTTTTTTTAAGGCTTTATTTGGCTTTCCATATTTGTTATAATGAAACGGATTATAAAGGAGGAATATTATGAACTACGGAAAAAGATCCACTTCCAAGAAGCGGAATGCTCTGATCTCCCGTACTTCCATGCTGGAAAAAAGAGCACATGTTTCGTTTATCCGGGTTTTATTTACAGCTCTGATCGCAGTCTGCGTCATGGTTGTCTGCCTTGGTATCGGCTCCTTCCGGGGCGTGATCGCCGGAGCACCTGACGTCAACGATGTGGATATTTCACCTCTCGGATATGCAACCTTCCTGTATGATGACCAGGGAACACAGATCCGACAGCTTTCAGCCCCTACATCCAACCGTCTCCCGGTCTCCCTGGACCAGATCCCGGTCAGTCTGCAGCATGCAGTGGTAGCCATTGAGGATGAGCGTTTTTATGAACATAACGGTATTGATGTCCGCGGTATCGCACGTGCCGGAATGAAGGCGATCACCACCGGTAACTTTTCCGAGGGTGCCAGTACCATCACACAGCAGCTTCTGAAGAATAATGTTTTCACTGACTGGACCAACGAATCCACACAGCTGGAACGTTTCACACGTAAGTTCCAGGAGCAGTACCTTGCTGTACAGATTGAAAAAAAATATGACAAAAATGTGATTCTTGAGAATTACCTGAATACCATTAACCTGGGTGCAGGTTCCTACGGTGTACAGGCCGCTTCCAAAAAATACTTTAACAAAGACGTATGGGATCTGAATCTTTCTGAATGTGCCACCCTTGCCGGCATCACGCAGAACCCTACCAAATTCAATCCGATCACCAATCCAAAGGCAAACTCCAAGAGACGGAAGGAAGTCTTGGATCACATGCTGGATCAGAATTACATCTCACAGGATGAATATAATGCAGCACTGAATGATGACGTTTATTCCCGTATCCAGGCCGCACAGCTTGAGAACACCGAAGAAGAAAGTACCGTTTACACGTATTTCGAAGATGAGGTTACCAATCAGGTCATCAGCGACCTGATGAACATTAAAGGATATACCAAGACACAGGCTACCAATCTTCTTTACAGCGGTGGTCTGAAGATCATGACAACCCTGGATTCCAACATGCAGCAGATCCTTGATGAGGAATATGCAAACCCTGATAACTATCCGGCCAATGTTCAGTATGAACTGGATTATGCACTGACTGTACAAAGCCCGGATGGAAAACAGACAAACTACAGCAAAGAAATGCTGCAGCTGTATTTCCGTGATCAGGATCCGGAATTTGATCTTCTCTTTGATTCTCCTGAAGAAGGTCAGCAGTATGTGGATCAATACAAGGCTAACATCCTGGCAGACGGAAGCACCGTAGTATCTGAGCGTGTAAACTTTGCGCCACAGCCACAGTCTTCCATGACTGTCATTGACCAGCATACCGGTTACGTAAAAGCCCTGATCGGAGGCCGTGGTGAAAAAACAGCCAGCCTGACTCTGAACCGTGCCACTGATACGACCAGACAGCCTGGTTCTACCTTTAAGATCGTTTCCACCTATGCACCGGCGCTGAACGAAAAAGGCGATACCCTTGCTACAACCTTTATGGATGAGCCTTACGAATACCCGGACGGATCTCCTGTCAACAACGCCTCAAGAAGCTACGGCGGCGAGACCACCATCCGCAAAGCGATCCAGAATTCTATCAACGTTGTAGCTGTTAAATGCCTGGAGCAGGTTACCCCGGCTCTCGGCCTTAAATATCTGGATGATTTCGGTTTCACCACACTAGCTCACGGAACTGAGGCAGATAAAGATGCCAACGGAAATATCTGGAGTGACGCCAACCTGGCTACTGCTCTTGGCGGTATCACCAAAGGTGTCAAGAACGTGGAACTTTGTGCTGCATATGCAGCCATTGCTAATGGCGGGAACTATATCAAACCGATCTATTATACACAGATCCTTGATCATGACGGAAATGTTCTGATCGAGAACTCCTCCGTTTCCAGATCTGTGATCAAAGACAGTACCGCTTATCTTCTTACAAGCGCCATGGAAGACGTTGTAAAAAAAGGTACCGGTACCGCCTGCCAGCTGGACAATATGACTGTAGCCGGAAAAACAGGTACTACAGAGGACTACAATGACCTGTGGTTCGTAGGCTACACACCGTACTACACCTGTGCAGTATGGTCCGGCTATGACAACAACGAAAAAATTCCGGAAGATGCCCGTAACTTCCACAAAAATCTCTGGAAAAAGGTTATGACCCGTATCCACGAGGGCCTGGAGGACAGAGATTTCGATATGCCTTCCAGTGTGGAAAAAGCCAGTGTCTGCGCAGAAACCGGTCTTCTTCCCAGATCCGGATGCCCGACTATCACAGAGTATTTTGATATCTCCAGTCTTCCCACCGAATACTGTGATCAGCATTTCTACGGCAGCAGCGATTACGATGAAGAGGACTATTATTATAACGAAGATACGGACGCCGATACCGATGCAGCAGCTGAAGCGATTCCAAGCGCAGCTCCGGACAGTACTGACAGCACCGACACTGACAATACTGACAATTCCGATGACGGTTCCGATAATACCGGTGATGATACTGACAATTCCGGAACAGACGACAACACCGGTGGTGATGACGGCAGCTATGATAACAGCAATGATACCGGTGGCGATGACACCGGCGAAGATCCGGTAGAATATTATGAATGATCTCCATTATAGGTATCTTTCATAAACAACATATAAAAAAAGTGGTTTCCTGAAATATGGAAACCACTTTTTTTACTTTTAATAACTTCTTACTGTCTCGCAGTTTATCAGTTCAGGCAAGTCCCACCCACCGCTTATTACTTTTCGCAATTGAAGCAGGGTACTTCCCTGGTTCGGTTAAAGTACCATCTTGGCTGCACCGTAGATTCCTGCATCATTGCCAAGTGTCGCGATCACGATAGGAGTATCCTTGCAGGATTCAAAAGCATACTCTCTGTAATATTTCCGGATACAGTCAATAAGCGGCTGTCCGGCCTTGGAAACTCCTCCGCCGATAACAATGGTCTCCGGATCTGTCACACAGCAAATAATGGCAAGAGCACCACCCAGCTGCTCTCCGACCTTTTCCATGGTTGCTACAGCTACCGGATCATTCTCCTTAAATGCGTCCAGAACTGCTTTTGCTGAAATCTCTTCGGCATCTCTGAGAACACTGTTCTCACCGGAAGCTGCAAGCTCTTTTTTTGCCATGCGGACAATTCCGGTCGCAGAAGCATACTGTTCCAGACAGCCCCTGTTTCCGCAGTTGCAGGATTCTGTTTCATGATGATCCACATTGGCATGTCCGATCTCACCGCCAGCTCCGTGATGTCCGGTCACGATCTTTCCATCAACAATGATACCACCGCCTACACCTGTTCCAAGTGTGACCATGATCACATCGGAGGAGCCTGCTGCAGCACCCTTCCATGCCTCTCCCAATGCCGCTACATTGGCGTCATTTCCAGCTTCCGCATGAAGACCTGTAAGTTCTTCCATCTCTCCCACAACGTTCTTATATCCCCAGAAGAGATTTACTGCACGTGATACTTCGCCTTTGGAGTTTACCGGTCCCGGAACACCGATCCCGACGCCTTCCACCTCCTCTTTGGAGATACCCTTTTCTTCCATCTTGGCATTTACTGCTGCTGCCACATCAGGAAGGATCTGATCTCCATTGTTTTCTTTACGGGTTGGAATCTCCCATTTCTCAACAAGAGTACCATCCGTACGGAAAAGTCCGCATTTTACAGTTGTTCCACCTACATCGATTCCAAAACAATATGTTCCCATTTCTTACCCTCTCTTATTCTTCGTCATCCGGATTTTCTCTTTTTTTCGCAAGATTTGCCTGTACACGCTTGTACAGAGCCTCTGCCGCATTGTATCCCATCTTCTTCTGTCTGTGATTGACAGCCGCTGCCTCAACGATGATCGCCAGGTTACGGCCCGGACGGATCGGAAGAGAATGGCATACTACCTTATTTCCAAGGTACTCTGTATACTCCTCATGCAGTCCAAGACGATCGTATTCCTTGTCTCTGTCCCACTCCTCAAGCTTGATCACGAGATCGATAGACTGGGTATCCTTAACGCTCTCAACACCGAACAGTGTTTTTACATCGATGATACCGATACCACGAAGTTCGATAAAGTGACGTGTGATATCCGGCGCAGATCCCACCAGTGTTACGTCACTGACCTTACGGATCTCAACAACATCATCACTGACAAGACGATGACCTCTCTTGATCAGCTCCAGGGCTGCCTCACTCTTACCGATACCGCTCTCACCTGTGATCAGGATTCCCTCGCCGTAAACATCAACCAGCACACCATGAATAGAAATACATGGTGCAAGCTGCACGCCCAGCCAACGGATGATCTCTGCCATAAAACTGGAAGTTGTTCTTTCTGTCACGAATGTCGGAACATTATATTTAACAGCCAGATCGATCATGTCCTGAGACGGACGAGTCATGGTACTGAAAATAACACATGGGATCTTGCTGGAAATGAAACGTTCATATTTAAAACGTCTCTCCTCCTCATTAAGCTGCATCAGATACGTATACTCTACATATCCGATGATCTGAACTCGTTCATTGGCAAAATGCTCCAGATATCCGGTAAGCTGAAGCGCAGGTCTGTTGATCTCCGCAGTCTTGATCACGATGCCTGACAGGTCGATCTCCGGAGTCAGATTATTAAGCTCCAGTTCCTGTACCATCTTTGTCAACTGTACACCCTTCATACTTTTGTCTCCTTTTCGCTGAAAGTTTGCATTCTCACTGCCGTTTTACCGAGGCGTGAGACACCTTATTTTTAATTATACACAATCACTGCTGAAACTGCAATGCAGCATCAGGATTTATGAAAAAATTCATAGACCTGACGGGCGCTTCTGGCATTCATGCTCTCTGTCTGTGCCAGTTCTTTCTCCGATGCATCCCGGATATTTTCCACAGATTTAAATTTACGCAGAAGGGCTTTCCTCCTGGTATCACCGATCCCCGGGATATCATCCAGGATAGAATGGACCTGTTCCCTGCTCCTGAGGGAACGATGGTATTCAATGGCAAACCGATGGGCTTCATCCTGGATCCTGGTGATCAGACGGAAGCCTTCGCCGGATGTGTCAATAGGAATCTCCACATTGTTGAAATACAGGCCTCTCGTCCGATGATGATCATCCTTGACCATACCGCAGACCGGGATGCTTATCCCAAGCTCATTCAACACCTTCAGAGCGATATTTACCTGCCCTCTTCCACCATCCATCAGGATCAGATCCGGAAGCCTTGCAAAGCTGTCAAATTCTCCGTTACTCTCATGAGTGAACCTTCGGGTCAGAACCTCTTCCATGCTGGCATAATCGTTGGGTCCCTGTACCCATTTGATCTTGAACTTACGGTAATCACTGCGTTTGGGACGTCCTTTTTCATAGACTACCATGGATCCCACAGACTCAAAGCCACTGATATTTGAAATATCATAGGCTTCCATGCGCACCACATTTTTCAAGCCCAGCCATTCTTCCACCTCGTGAACAGCTCCGATGGTTCGTCCTTCCTCCCGCCTGATCCGTTCTCTGTCCTTGGCAAGTACCATACGGGCATTTTCCAGGGCAAGTTCTACCAGCTTTTCCTTGGTTCCCTTCTTCGGGACCCGAATGTGTACCTTCTGCTTTCTCCTTCCTGACAGCCACTCCTCGATGATATCTGCATCTTCAATCTCACTTTGCAGCATGATCTCAGATGGGATAAATGGCGTTCCCGCATAAAACTGTTTCAGAAAGCTGGAAAGGACCTGCGCCTTTGTATCGCCCTTTGCCACACGGAGATAAAAATGATCTCTGCCGATCAGCCTGCCATCCCGGATAAAAAACACCTGGACAACCGCATCCTGATCCCTGAGGTCTTCACTGTCATCCATGGCTACTGCAATGATGTCCCTGTCCTCCTGCCCGTAGCCGGTGATCTTCTGCCGTTCCCCGATCTTCCGGATACTGCTGATCAGGTCCCGGTATTCCATAGCATCTTCGTAGCGCATTTCCTCCGAAGCTTTCTGCATTTTTTCCATCAGCTCACTAATGGCGTCCTGAAAATCTCCATTCAGAAATTTGATCACCTTATTGATATTCTTCCGGTATTCTTCCTGGCTGATATATCCCTGGCAGGGTGCCTTGCACTGTTTCATATGATAGTACAGACAGGGCCGGTCCTTTCCGGTATCTCTCGGAAGACTGCGGTTGCAGGAGCGCACCTGATACAGCTTTCGCACCAGTTCGATCACGTCCTTTACTGCTCCGCCGCTTGTATAGGGACCAAAATATTTTGCCTTGTCCTTTTTCATTCTCCTGGCAAAAAGCACTCTCGGGTATGGCTCATGAACTGTCACCTTAATAAACGGATAGCTCTTGTCATCTTTGAGCATGGTATTATATTTCGGACGATGTTCCTTGATAAGATTACACTCCAGCACAAGGGCTTCCAGCTCCGAATCCGTAATAATGTACTCAAATCTGGTAATATGTGTAACCATCCGTTCAATCTTGGCACCTTTATTACGACTGCTCTGGAAATACTGGCGCACACGATTCTTAAGGCTTATGGCTTTTCCCACATAGATGATCTCGTCTTTCTCGCCATGCATGATATAAACTCCCGGTTTTGCCGGAAGCTTCTTTAATTCTTCCTCGATTATGAACATACTTTATTCTCCTGTTTTACTATTACAGTAATAAGAAAACCGGGATTTCTCCCGGTTTTACGATGATCTGTTTTATGCCTGTGATCCCGGCTTTTCTTCTGTTTCTGCATGATCGCTATCTGTTGCCTGAGCAGATTCTTCTGTTTTCTCCGGTGCCTGCATATCCTCTGTCAGTTCCTGTCCGGGTATCTCCGGTCTGAACTGAACCGATTCTGTACTTTTTGCAGCCTCGTTATTTTCCGCGATCGTTTCAATGTCCCGTTTATTGGACACTTCTTTTTCATCCTCGGAAAGTACCAGATCATCCAGATCCTCCGGGATATCCAAGCCTTGCTGAACTGCACGGAGGATCTTCATGAACTCTTTGCCTGTAATGGTTTCCTTGCGGATCAGATATTCCGCGATCTTATCCATCTCTGTTCTGTGACTTCCAAGGATCCTCTTGGCTTCCTCATAGGAATGGTGGAGAAGCTTCATCACCTCATGATCGATCTCTGTTGCGGTATCATCACCACAGTTTAAAACTGCTCTTCCGCTGAGATACTGGTTCTCCTGTGTGGCAAGTCCCATCAGTCCGAACTTCTCAGACATACCATACTGTGTGATCATGGCTCTGGCCACCTTGGTAGCCTGCTCAATATCATTGGCAGCACCTGTAGTGACTGTGTCAAAAACGATCTCCTCTGCAGCACGTCCGCCAAGATAGCCTACCAGCATAGCTTCCAGCTCTTTCTTGGTGTTGAGATATTTTTCTTCCTCAGGTACCTGCATAACGTAACCCAGTGCTCCCATGGTACGGGGTACGATGGTGATCTTCTGTACAGGCTCCGCATCCTTCTGGAGTGCATTTACCAGTGCGTGTCCGACTTCATGGTAGGATACGATCCGGCGTTCCTGTTTGCTTAAGATACGGTCTTTCTTCTCTTTTCCCACCAGAACTACCTCTACGGATTCCTCCAGGTCCTTCTGTGATACAGCTTTACGTCCCTTCTTGACTGCAAGGATCGCAGCCTCATTGATCATATTGGCAAGATCAGAGCCTACCGCACCGGAAGTTGCAAGTGCAATAGTTTCAAAATCAACGGTGTCATCCAGAAGTACGTTCTTGGCATGTACCTTCAGGATATCCACCCTTCCTTTAAGATCCGGTCTGTCAACGATCACACGTCTGTCAAATCGTCCCGGACGGAGAAGAGCCGGATCAAGAACCTCCGGTCTGTTTGTCGCAGCAAGGATCAGAAGTCCCTTGGATGTATCAAAGCCATCCATCTCCGCAAGCAGCTGGTTCAATGTCTGCTCACGCTCATCATTTCCGCCGCCATAGCGGGAATCACGGCTTTTACCAATGGCATCGATCTCATCGATAAATACGATACATGGAGCATTCTTCTTGGCTTCCTCGAAAAGGTCACGGACACGTGAGGCACCCACACCCACAAACATCTCCACAAATTCCGAGCCGGAAAGAGAGAAGAACGGCACCTGTGCTTCACCTGCAACTGCCTTGGCAAGTAATGTCTTACCAGTTCCCGGAGGGCCTACAAGAAGTGCGCCCTTAGGCAGCTTGGCTCCGATGGCTGTGTATTTTCCGGGGTTGTGAAGAAAATCCACAACTTCCTGGAGAGATTCCTTGGCTTCATCCTGACCTGCCACATCCTTAAAGGAAACGCCCGTTTCCTGCTGCACATATGCCTTGGCTTTGCTCTTGCCTACGCCCATGCCCATGATCCCGCCGCCTTTGTTCATGCGGCGCATGGAGAACATCAGAAGTCCGAACAGAAGCAGTGTCGGCAGAACCACGCTCAGGATCATTGCAACAAATTCACCAAAAACATCCGGCGGATCGGTCTCAAACTTGATTCCCTTTCCTTCCAGTCTCTTGGTAAGTGCTGTACTGTCTTCGGTCTTCGTGGTGTAATAGCTCATATCCTCGTACTTGGAATTCTTTTTCTTGGGTACGATCGTCAATGTACTGGACTGGATCGTTACTTCCTTAACCTGGTCCTTATCCACCATATCGATAAATTTATCATAGGAGATCTCACTGCTGTTATCCTTCAGCATATTGGTAAACAACGCGAAGCACACCAGTGTGACCAGGAGGCATATCAGAAAAGCCAGAATCGACTGATGATTTTTACCTGATCCCTGCCTGGGATCTTTGTTGTCAGGTCGCTTCCCGTCCTGATCATTATTCAGTTGATTATTCATTTTTTTCCTCCTCTTGTCATTTCTTTATTATAAAGAGAAAAACCATATAAATCAACTGCGAGATTACAAAAATACCATCGAAAAAACACCGCATTGGATATTGCCAGTGAACGTAAAGTTGTAGTATACTGTTCCCAGTGAATTGGAAAATTAAAGAGGAGAGGAAATCAGACAAATGAAAATAGGTTTTGATAATGACAAATATCTGAAAATGCAGTCAGAACACATCCGTGAAAGAATCGGTCAGTTCGGCAACAAGCTTTATCTTGAATTCGGCGGCAAACTGTTTGACGACTACCATGCATCCCGTGTTCTTCCGGGTTTTGAACCGGACAGCAAGCTCCGTATGCTGATGCAGCTTTCTGATCAGGCGGAGATCGTTATTGTTATCAGTGCCAATGACATTGACAAGAATAAAGTACGTGGCGATCTTGGGATCACCTATGACGAAGATGTTCTCCGTCTTATGGATGAGTTTACAAGCCGTGGCCTGTACGTGGGAAGCGTATGCATCACACAGTACTCCGGCCAGGAAAGTGCCGATCTCTTCAAAAAACGTCTGGAGAAACTGGGAATCCGTGTCTACAAGCTTTACCTGATCCCCGGCTATCCAAGCAACACTTCCTTTATTGTAAGTGACGAGGGTTATGGAAAGAATGATTATATTGAAACTACCAGACCTCTAGTCGTGATCACAGCACCGGGACCAGGAAGTGGAAAGATGGCAACCTGCCTTTCCCAGCTTTACCACGAATACAAACGAGGAGTAAAAGCCGGCTATGCAAAATTTGAGACCTTCCCAATCTGGAACCTTCCTCTGAAACATCCGGTAAACCTTGCCTACGAAGCTGCCACTGCAGATCTGAACGATGTCAACATGATCGACCCGTTCCATCTGGAGGCTTACGGCAAAACTACCGTCAACTACAACCGTGACGTAGAAGTTTTCCCTGTTGTACAGGCCATGTTTGAGAAGATCATGGGCAGCTGCCCTTATAAATCTCCGACAGATATGGGGGTCAACATGGCAGGTAACTGCATCGTTGACGATGAAGTATGCCAGGAGGCTTCCCGCCAGGAGATCATCCGCCGTTATTATAAGAGCATGAACGCTCTGGTTTCCGGCTCCGGCACAGAGAATGAGGTACGTAAGATCGAGCTTCTTCTCCAGCAGGCTCATGCAGAGATCACTGACCGTAAGGTTGTTCCGGCTGCCCTCGAAAAAGAAAAAGCAACCAATGGCCCTGCCGCCGCTATGGAACTTCCTGACGGAAAGATCGTATGCGGAAAAACCTCCGATCTTCTCGGCGCATCCGCTGCTCTTCTTCTCAATGCCCTGAAAGAGCTGGCAGGAATCGATCACGAGCTTCATGTGATCTCCCCGGATGCCATCCATCCGATCCAGCAGCTGAAGACCAAATATCTGGGAAGCAGAAATCCACGTCTTCACATTGATGAGATCCTGATCGCCCTTTCCATGAGTGCCGCAACCAGCGATGCCGCACGCCTTGCCCTGGAACAGATCCCGAATCTCCGTGGATGCCAGGCTCATACTTCCGTAATGCTTTCCGATGTGGATGTGATCAGCTTCCGTAAGCTTGGTGTTGAGCTTACCTGCGAAGCCAAGAAGGAACAGAAGAAAAACTATCAGAAAGACTGATTCTCTGATAACATACCTTCTGTATAAATAAAAAGCTATATAAGAAGCTCCGACCAGAACGATACATATATATGTCATCCCGGCCGGAGCTTTTTTATCTTATTCTTATTTTATTTCTGCGTTACTGTATCCGGATACTGCTTCCCACACCTTCTCCGCCACATTGCTTGGTAACGATGATCTTATTGTCAATTCGTTCCTTCAGCTCGGAAACATGGGAAATAATCCCTACCAGACGTCTGCCATCTGCAAGGCTGTTCAGCGCTTTTAATGCCTGCTCCAGAGACTCCTCATCCAGAGAACCGAATCCTTCATCCACAAACATGGAATCCAGCCGGATTCCCCCGGCTGAAGCCTGGATCTCATCGGAAAGTCCCAACGCCAGGGATAACGATGCCTGGAAGGATTCCCCACCGGACAATGTCTTTACGCTTCGTTCCGTTCCATTATAGTGATCAATGACATTCAGATCAAGACCTGCTTTTTCTTTCTGATTTTTGCTTTGTTCCTGGCGTTTCAGCTCGTACTGGCCGCTGCTCATGGTCATAAGACGGAGATTGGCTCTTCGCAGGATCCGGTCAAAATATGCCATCTGGATATAGGTTTCCAGCTCGATCTTCGCCTTTCCGTTCAGTTTTCCATTGGCTGTATCCGAAAGATTCCTGATCCATGCATATTCTTTTTCCGCTATTGTCATTTCCTCCCGGCCCTTTTGCACTTTCTGAAAAATATCCTGGTTTCCACTCTGAACAGAAAAAAGCTCTTTTCTTTTTTCTGTGAGATCTGCTTTCCTCGCAGTAGTCTGTGCATGCTGTTCTCTGATCTCTGCTTCCGGAATCTCTCCGATCTCTTTTTTCTGCGCTTCAAAAGTCTCTATAGAGGAAGCTATCCTTTCTTTTTCTGACTGAAATCTCTGCAGCGTTTCTTTCACTTTTTTGCTGTTTTCCTTCAGTTCCCCGTATTCCTGCTGCTTTTCCCTGATTTCTTTTTCCAGATCTTCTTTTCCTGCTTTCAAGGCTTCCGATTTCGTACTGTCCGCTTTACAGGACTTATCTTTTTCCGTTTCCAGACGGATCTGTCGGATCTCCTCTGCCGCATTTTGCTGCTGTTTCTGATTCTCGGATGCTTTCATACTCAGGCCGGCCTGCTCTCTGTCAAAGAAATTCTTTTTTTCCTGCAGCTCCTCTTTTTCTTTTTCAAGACGCTCCATGGCATTTTCCACTGTTTTCTTTCTTTTTGTATTTTCCTGGGCTTTCCTGATCTCTTTCTCACTTTCCATCAGAAGATCCTCACACTGTTCCTGCGCTCTGTTTACCATGGAAGTCAGCTGTTTCCACACAGTCAGAAAATCCTCTGCCTGTCCGTTCCCGTTTTTATTTTTCTTATGGAATTCCTGAAACTCTTCCAGAAGCTCTTCTGCACTGGCTACGATCTGCCTCCAGGATGCATTGCTCTTTTCCTTTAAGCTTCCGGCTTTCAGGCTTTGATCTACAGAATCCTTCTCCATTTTATCCAGCCTGCTTTTCTCGTTATCCAGTGTTTTCTGGTCAACTGTCTGTTCTTCTGAAAGCATTCTGGGATGTGGATGGCTCAGGGAACCGCACACAGGGCAGGGCATTTCATCCTTAAGCTCCCGGGCCAGAAGACCTGCCTGTGCATCCAGAAAAATGTGGAATATCTGCTGATAATATTCCCTCTGCTGCTGTGCATCTCTGTAAGCAGACTGATACTTTTTCTGCTGCTCTTTGGTTTCATCATAAAGGCCTCTGAATCTCCGGATCTCAGCAATAAGTCCATTCAGTTCTCTCTTTCTCCGCGTCTGTTTTTCTTTCTCTGTGAGCGCTTTCTGCAGGTCAAGCTCAGAATTTCCCAGCTGCTCCCGTTCCGTTTTCAGCTGCTCCATTTCTTTCTGCTGCTGTTCTTCCTGCCGGATGATTTTTTCCTTTTGCGTCTGACAATTTCCCAGCTGTCTTTCAATTTCTCTTCGTTCTTCTTGCAGTTGCTCCAGATCCTGGTATTTTTTCAGCTTTTCCTGTTTTTCCCGGATCAGAAGGCCAAGTTCCTCACATCTCTGATCTGCATCTTTATATTTTTCTGCCTCTTCTGACGCCTTCGCAAGTTCCGAAAGAATCTTTTCAAGCTGCTCCAGAGCAAGCGCTCGTTTCTCTTCCAGGCTTCGTTTCTGTGCAGAAAGATTCAGCATGGTTTCCATTGTCCGAAGCTTCTCTTCCAATTCCTTTTCCTGTTTCTGAAGTTCCTTTTCCCGGAGTTCTCCTCTGTCAATAAACAGTTTCAGAAGCTCAAGACTCCGTTCCAGCTTTCCTTCGAATTTCGCTTTTTTAAGCCTTGAAAATTCCTCTTCTTCCATCCCTGCATCCGGCTGGAACTTCACACCATCCAGATACTGGGCGATACTCCGGCGCATCTCATCATATTCTTTATATCTGGAAATAGCCGCATCCCGGAGCTTTATCTGGAGCTGCTGGTAAAGGCCCGTATGAAAAATCTGCCGGAAGATTTCCCCTCGCTGCAGAGTTCCTGCCAACAGCAGCTTCTGAAAGTCTCCCTGGGCGATCATTGCGATCTGTGTGAACTGATCGTAACTCAGTCCCAGAAGCTGTTCCACTGCCACAGTAACATCTTTTGCCTTTGTCACCGGCTGCCGGTCATCCGGATAGATCAGCTGTGCCTCAGCTTTCCTAAGAGTCTGTCCGGTGCCTCTTTTTTTCGGAGCCATATATTCCGGACTTCGGCGCACGTGATAGGTTTTCCCCTGATAGGAAAAAACAAGCTCCACAAAAGTCTCCGTGGAATCTTTTGCATACTTACTCCGGAACATGGCGGATTCCCTTACCTCTCCACTGGCTCTTCCATATAACGCAAAGGTGATCGCATCAAAGATCGTAGTTTTTCCCGCTCCGGTGTCACCGGTGATCAGGTAGAGACCGCCCTCTCCAAGCTTTGAAAAATCAATCTCTGTTTTGTCTGCATAGGGCCCGAAGGCACTGATGGTCAGTTTTTCCGGTCTCATTGTCTCACCTCCTGGATCTTACGGATCAGATCTTCGGAATATTTCCGCTGTTCTTCATTCATGGGCTGGTTATTCTGCAGTTCAAAAAATTCCTCGAAATATTCCAGCTCGGATTTCCTTTTCACTGTTTCTGTACCTGCGATCTCCTGGTTTTCTCTTGTGCGTCGGTTATCATATTCCAGCCTCATCAGATTCGGATAAACAGTACGGAGCTTCTGCATTCCATCTACGATATCTTCTTCATCTGTCAGCGTGATCTGCACATAATCCTCTGTGTTTGTGTCCTGATAACTGGACAGTGATGTGATCTCCATGTATGTGCCTTTCAGTTTTCGCATATCCCGAAGAGGCTTCAGCGGAATCTCCCTGATCCTGAGATTTCCTTTTTCCAAAAGCTCCACAACTGTCACAGATTTCTGCTGTCCTGCCTCGGAAAAAGAATATTTCAAAGGAGTTCCGCAGTAGCGGATGTGCTCGCTTCCCACATTCTGAGGACTGTGGATATGGCCAAGTGCCACATAGTCAAAATCCCGGAACACATCTGCCTCCACCTGGTCGATACCTCCAACGGAGATCTCTTCAGAATCGCAGCGCATGGCACCGACCACAAACTGATGGGCGATCAATACATTGCGATAACGTTTATCAATCTCCATATGTGCAACTGCCGCCTGCACTGCCTCCTGGTAGGTACGGATCTCATCCACCTCTTCTTCTCCTTCCAGTCCGTGCCTCACAGTTGCCGGACGCACAAATGGAAGCAGATGGATCCAAACTTCTCCATAGCTGTCCGTTAAACAGTACTTTTCTGTTTTTCCATCGTATACCGGGGACATACAGATCCCGCTGCTGCTCATGATCTGTGAACCGAAAGCGATCCTTTCCGCACTGTCATGATTTCCGCTGATGGCATACACCGGGAGCTTCCGCTTTGCAAGCCTGGTAAGAAACCGGTCAAAAAGCTGCACTGCCTCCGCCGAAGGAACCGGTCTGTCATAAAGATCACCGGCGAGAAGGATCCCATCCGGTGCTTCTTCATCAATAATCCTCAGGATTTCGTTCAAAATATATTTCTGATCTTCGATCATGGAAAACTCATTGACACGTTTTCCTAGGTGAAGGTCTGATAAATGGATCAGTTTCATCGATCACCTCCTGCACTCACCCAGCCTCCGAACAGTTCCGGTGCAAGGTCGATCTCACAGGCATCCAGTACATCTTTTAGCTGTGAAGGATTGCTGACACCGGTTACAGGCACAGTCTGGAATGGCTGATGGAAAAAGTATGCCAAAGACAGGGCCTGCAGGCTGTGGCCGGTTTCTTTCTGCAGCTTTAACAGCTTCTGATAGGTACGAAAGTTTGTCTCGTTCCAGTAGGATCTTTTCATACTTTCTGAAAGACCTGTGATCTGTGTTTCCTTCTCCCGCATCCAGGATGCATCCACCTCTGCATCTGTAAAGGAAAGCCCCATTTTCTGAAGTTTTGAAAAAAATCCCATTGCAGTGGAAGAAAACGGAACGGCAGCAGCGCCTGTCTCACAGTGCCACTGATATTCTTCCCTGGAAAACTCCACAAGTGTAGGATCCGGATTTGTATTTCCTCCGGGATTGATTCCTGCAAGACTCCACTGATTGGATACTGCTGTGATCCCTGAAAGATTTCGTTCTCTCAGACACTGAGCAATTTCTTTCAGCCTCTCTGTGCGGTAATTGGAAAATCCATAATAACGGATCCGGCCTTCTTTTTTCAATTCTTCCAGAATATCCACGATTTCCTCCGCCGGTTTCTCCGGATCATCTCTGTGAAGCCAGTAAAAATCCATCTCATCTTTTCCCAGTGTGCGGCAGCTCTCATCCAGGTCCATGCGGATATCTTCTTTGTTCACTCTGCTGCGGCCCGGATCCTCAAAGGAATAGTGCGCGCCCTTCGTTGCCACAATAACTTTTCCCTGCATGCCACTCTCTTTCAGCCATTTTCCTATGATCTGCTCACTGCAGTTTCCATGTCCTTTTAGCCATTTGCAATAGACATTTGCCGTATCAATAAAATTTCCGCCTGCCCATACAAAGGCATTCAGAATCTCAAAGCTTTTTTCCAGGTCTGATTTATCTCCAAATCCTGCTGTTCCGAGGCAGATAGGACTGATGTTCAGCTCTGTATTGTTCAGCTGTATATATTTCATCTACGTAACCTCCCGTATTCATATATATCTTTTTCTATTATAACTTTTTTCCGTAGATCCGAACAGTATATTTCCCAACTATCCATATACTATGGCACAAAAAAATCCTCCGGCACATGCATGCCGGAGGATTTGATATTCCGTTATCTTAACAATATGATTTATTTGTAAAGTGGTCCATAGTTCTTGCAAGCGCGGAAGTCTGCACCC
>OHWM01000430.1_pt1 | contig 21967 bp, 18 predicted proteins | sample 1579731 | NCBI WGS metagenome assembly OHWM01 (sample SAMEA3882510, study PRJEB24775) | human gut metagenome | biome: human-associated habitat; feature: intestine environment; material: feces | place: Netherlands | collected 2009/2010
AACTATTTTCGACATGTCAGACTCCGTGAAAATACCGACTGTGAGTTGAAACAAAGGATAAACAGGGAAAAACGCCAAAATAACGGAAAAAAACCACAGAATTCGCGAAAAAAATGCTTGTCATGAAAAAAACTCTGTGATACAATCTTACTGTTGCACAATAAGCACCCATGCGGTACCAAGGATGGTGCCTGTTTTTTGAAAAACAGGTTCCAAGGTGAAAAAACATGGGGAAGAATAAAACCATAAGGAGATAAAACAATGAGCGTAATTTCAATGAAACAGTTACTGGAAGCCGGTGTTCATTTCGGACATCAGACAAGAAGATGGAATCCTAAAATGGCTCCGTACATCTACACAGAGCGTAATGGTATCTACATCATCGACCTGCAGAAATCTGTAGGAATGGTAGATGACGCATACAAAGCTGTTGCAGACATCGCAGCAGACGGCGGCACAATCCTTTTCGTAGGAACCAAAAAACAGGCTCAGGACGCTATCGCTGTTGAGGCAGAGCGCTGCGGAATGTACTATGTAAACGAGAGATGGCTCGGCGGTATGCTGACCAACTTCAAAACCATCCAGAGCCGTATTGCAAGACTGAAAGCAATCGAGACCATGGAGCAGGATGGCACCTTCGAAGTTCTTCCGAAAAAAGAAGTCATTGAGTTAAAGAAAGAGCTTGCAAAACTGCAGAAAAACCTTGGCGGTATCAAAGAAATGAAGAGACTGCCGGACGCTATCTTCGTAGTAGATCCGAAAAAAGAGAGAATCTGCGTACAGGAAGCTCATACACTGGGAATTCCGCTGATCGGTATCTGCGATACCAACTGCGATCCGGAAGAGCTTGACTATGTAATTCCGGGTAATGACGACGCTATCCGTGCCGTAAAACTGATCGTTTCCAAAATGGCAGACGCAGTTATCGAGGCAAAACAGGGCGAGGCTGAGGAAGCTGCATATGAAGAAGCAGCAGAGGCAGACGCTGAATAATTTACGCGAAGTAATGAACTGGGGGGAACTTGAAATTCAGGTTCCCTTCGGTGAATCTCACAATAGCAGACCGGCATGAAGATGCAGTCTGCTGAATCACGTATACGGAGGAATAAAACAATGGCTATTACAGCAGCAATGGTAAAAGAGTTAAGAGAAGTAAGCGGCGCTGGTATGATGGACTGCAAGAAAGCTCTTACAGCTACCGAAGGTGATATGGACAAAGCAATGGAGTTCCTGAGAGAAAAAGGACTTGCTACTGCTCAGAAAAAAGCTGGCAGAATCGCAGCTGAGGGTATCGTTATGCTGAACGTATCCGAGGATGGAAAGAAAGCTGTCGCTGTAGAAGTAAACGCTGAGACAGACTTCGTTGCAAAGAACGAGAAATTCCGTGGCTATGTAGCACAGGTTGCAGAGCAGGCTATGGATACAACTGCAGCAGATGTAGAAGGATTCCTGGCTGAGCCTTGGAAATTCGACACCAACGAGACCGTTGGCGAAGAGCTGGCTCATCAGATCGCTACCATCGGCGAGAACATGAACATCCGTCGTTTCCAGCAGGTAAAAGAGGAGAACGGTTTCGTTGCTTCTTATACTCATATGGGCGGTAAAATCGGTGTTCTGGTTGACGTTGAGACAGACGTTGTAAACGACGACCTCAAAGAGATGGCTAAAAACGTTGCAATGCAGATCGCAGCTCTTCGTCCGCAGTACACAAGCCGCGACGAAGTAAGCGCAGACTACATCGCACATGAGAAAGAAATCCTCATGGCTCAGATCCAGAACGACCCGAAAGAGTCCCAGAAACCGGAAAAAGTTATCCAGGGAATGATCCAGGGCCGTATCAACAAAGAGCTCAAAGAGATCTGCCTGCTTGACCAGGTATACGTAAAAGCAGAAGACGGAAAACAGTCCGTAGCTCAGTACGTAGCACAGGTTGCAAAAGCAAACAACGCAACTGTAGCAGTAAAAGGCTTCGTTCGTTTCGAGACCGGTGAAGGAATCGAGAAGAAAGAAGAGAACTTCGCTGAGGAAGTTGCTAAACAGATGAATGCATAATTCAACTGTAAGTTTACAAAAATAATATAAGAATATAGAGCCCTCATAAATAGTGCAGATAATACACGATTTATGAGGGTTTTTAGATTGTCTGAAATTATAATACTGCAATTTTTGCAATACACACAACAATCCTGCCAATTGGGTTTTGAAGGAAGTTACCTTATAATCATGACGAAAGAAACAGCTATATCGTTTGAAACCAGAGGATTCTGGAAAATTTTATGGAATGAGGTAATGGACATGGAATGCAGAAAATATGATCTGCTTACGCTGGGTGAGGTGCTTTTGCGGCTTTCGCCTCCGGCAAATGAAAGAATGATATTGGGCGTCTGGCAAGAAATGAAATTCACGGACAGTTTCCGGAAGAAATGTTTACTTCTGCCAGATGCTTTCACACCTGCGGAATTACATTGGCACTGGATGAAAAAGTGAGAGAAACAGCAGTTACTCTCATGAGAAAATTTAAAGAGCATGGAACGCTGATTTCTTTTGACGTAAAATTCAGAGGAAATTTATGGTCGGTATGAAAACATTGAAGTGGTGGACAGGATTGAAAGCGGAGATGCCTATATTGCAGATGCTTTGTATGGAATTTTGAAATATCCAGAAGATCTGTCACAGGCAGTATCTATCGGAAACGCAGTAAGCGCCCTGAAGAATACCGTCCCCGGAGATTTTCCGGCAATGGATCTCTCCGAGATTCGTGAACTGATTCAGGAACATAAAGCGAATGGTCCGGTAATGGAGATGAAACGTTAAAAATTTAGATAAATAAGAATTGTAAAAGGATAACAGCCATTGCAGAGAATAGAGATATTGTCTGCAATGGCTGTTTTTATAGAAACCGAATGAAAAATAAGTTGATTTGGAAAGTGGATTTTTATATAATGAGGAAATGGTGTCGGACCAATATTTTATGGAACGTTAAAAATAAGAAAAGAGGAACAAATTTGAAAAAACAAGACAAAAGAAACTGGCCGAAAGCAGCGATTCAGATTCTTTCTTTCCTGCTGCTCACGGGCCTGTTTGAGGCGCAGTTTTCTGCGGTTGGGACGATTGTTTCCGCAGTTTATCAGGGGACAGTTTCGTGGGAACGGATCAGGTATTCGGTATGGATGCTGCTGGCGACGGTTCCGGCGGTGATTATTGTGGGAAGGTTTTTCTGCGGATATTTCTGCAGCTTCGGGGCTGTGCAGGATTTTCTGTGGTTTGCAGGGAATAAGCTGAAATCGCAGTTTCGAAAAGCAGGTGCGAAAAACCTGCATTCAAATTCAAAGAAGAGTGGAAGAAATGTTCCAACAGGCTGGATCAAATATGGTGTACTACTGTTCTGGGCAGTCTTTGTATGGAGCGGTATGGTAAAATGGAACATCGCAGGGCCGTGGCAGGTGTTTGGGCAGTACAGTTCCATCGGACACTGGCCGGGCGTGAAGCCTCTGTTTTCAATTGGCGGGGCGCTGCTTCTGGTGATTTTCGTTGGATCTGTTTTGATCCAGCGCTTTTTCTGCCGGTATCTCTGTCCCATGGGAGCCATCTACAGCCTGATTTCCAGATGTGCTCTGTTAAAAATTGTAAAACCGTGGAGCAAATGCGGAAACTGCCGTCTCTGTACTGCAAAATGTACCATGGGAATTGATCTGGCAGAGAAAAAGCAGACGGCAGGCGGCGCGTGTATTGGATGCGGAGTATGTGTAAACGGATGTCCGAAGAATAATGCACACTGGAAGTACCGATACAGCGTGTGGATCGGTGTCGGGGTGACCTGCCTTACGATTGCAGCATCGCAGTTTCTGATTCGGAGCGAGAGCAGTTCCATTGGTAAGACAGCAGGTGATGCGGCTGTTGATACGGCAGAACAGAACCCGAGCAGCAGATTCCGGGACGGCACCTATTCTGGAAGCGGAGAAGGCTATCGCGGAACTGTGACCGTTTCCGTGAAAGTAGAACAGGGAGCCATAACCGGACTGACGATAGAAAACGCCGAGGATGATCAGACATATCTGGACAGAGCCAAGTCAGGAATCTTTTCAGAAATTCTGGAAAAACAGAGTGCAGAGGAGATCGATACCGTTTCCGGTGCCACCTACAGCAGCAAAGGGTTGATTGAGGCCGCTCAAAATGCGTTAAAAGAAGCCGACCAGGAAAAAACGGATGAACCAGACGAAAATACGGCGTCCATATCAGCTGCGGGAGACGAGAATTCCAAGAATGAAACACAGGAAAATACAGCATCTGAATCGACGGATACAACGGAAGAAAAACAGGCATTCCTGGACGCCGGCCGTTTCCATGACCTGAAAGACGGCATCTACACGGGTACCGCCGATGCCTTCCGCGGGGATGTCGAAGTGCAGGTAACGGTAGAAAACCAGAAAGTGACCGACATCTCCATCCTTTCCTACTGCGACACCGAGGAATACTTTTTCCGTGCAGCGCCGTACGTGATTGAACAGATGAAAGAAGAACAAAGTCTCAACATCGACGCCTTGAGCGGCGCCACCTACAGCAGCAACGGCATCATCCACGCCACTGCCAATGCCCTCGAAATTCCGGAGGACGAATATGCACCGCGCCCCGGCCGTGATCTGAAAAATAAACAGAAAGACCATGGTCACATTGTACAGCATACCATCGAGAACCGGGAGCAGTATGAAGAAAAAGTAAAAGAATACGAAGACGTACAGAATTAAAAAAATCTCAGAATAAGCACTGTAAATACATCCATCTGTATTTGCAGTGCTTTTCTGCTGTAACAGAACCCCGTCTGACTGCATCAGAAATATAAAAAATTTTACAATCATTTGATATAGACCTTATCGGAACAGGATAGCAGTTAAAATACAAATGTGCTACGATCGTGATTGTAGTAAAAAAGACAGAAAAAAAGGAGTGCTCGAGTGTATGATAAAAACCTATGTAATAGATACAAATGTATTGATTCAGGCACCGTATGCCTTGGAATGCTTCGATGATAACCGTCTGGTACTGCCGCTGGTAGTGCTGGAAGAACTGGATGGACTGAAAAAGGCAGAAGGAGAGCGGGGTGCGAATGCAAGAAAAGCAATTCGGAACCTGGAAAGATACAGACAGTGCGGCGATTTATTACAGGGGGTAGAACTGCCAGGGGGAGGCAGTCTGCGGATTGAAAAAAATTTTGTGCAGGTAGAACTGCCGCAGGATCTTCCGGAAGATAAGGCAGATAACAGAATTCTGAAAGTATGCAAAGGACTTGCCGATGCAGATAAAAATGATCAGATTATACTGGTCAGCAAAGATATTGTATTAAGACTGAAGGCGCAGATTCTGGGAATTCCGGCGGAAGATTTTGAAAAAGAGCGGATCTCTGATAACGATGCACAATATACCGGGCGGATAGAAGTTTACATTCCGGAAGATAAGGTGAAGGAATTTAAGAAAAAAGGAATTTGTTTGGCTGATGCTTACCAGAGCGACCCGGAAGGAAAACAGATCAGCCCGGAATTTCATGAAAATGAATTTGTTATCCTGAAACCGGATCAGTCTGTAAAGAAAACTCTGCTGGGGCGGGTGTCTGGCGGAAAAATTGTTCCGCTGGTTTATAAAAAGAGCAAACCATACGGCGTATCGCCGAGAAATGTCGGGCAGTATTTTATGCAGGAAGCACTTATGACAAGTGCAGAAGAAGCACCGCTTGTTATTCTGAAAGGAATGGCAGGAACCGCAAAAACATTTTATTCGCTCGCGGTCGGAATGGAAAAAGTCTATAATAATCCAACAGGAGAGTACCGCCGTGTGATTGTCTGCAGACCGAATGCGCAGTTTGATGATGATATTGGTTTTCTGCCGGGCGATGAAAAAGAAAAAATTGCACCGCTGATGCGGCCGGTGATTGATAATCTGGAGCAGATTCTGGATTCGGATGAGAAGAGAAGATATGAGGATGAAGAGGAACTGGGGGATAAAATCACGGAGATTTTCGAACGGGGAATCATTCAGACAGAAGCGATGAATTTTATCCGCGGACGATCGATAGCAAGGACATATCTGATAATCGATGAAGCACAGAACATGACACCCAATCAGGTGAAGGGAATCATCACAAGAGCGGGACAGGGAACGAAAATTATTCTGCTTGGCGATCCGCAGCAGATTGATAAACCGTTTCTCGATGAGCGAACGAATGGCCTGAGCTATGCGGCAAAACATATGATAGACAGCTCTCTCTGCTGGCAGATTACCTTGTCTGCAGAAGAGTGTGAACGGTCTGCGCTTGCAATGGATGCAATCAAAAGACTGTAGTCTGAAAAAGAGGAGAACAAACGATTGACATACAAGGAAATTATAAAAAACAAAGAAATTAACGCATATCTGAAAAAAGGAAACGAAAACCTGGGACAGCTGGGATATACGGATCATTCGCAGAAACACTGTATGCAGGTTGCCCATCAGGCAGGAAAAATTCTGAAAAAGCTGGGTTATTCGGAACATGAGATTGAACTCGCTCAAATTGCAGGTTATATGCATGATATTGGAAATGTGATTAACAGATCACATCATGCAGAGTACGGTGCACTTCTTGCAAATGAACTTTTAAAAGAAACGGATATGACGTTGGAAGAAAGAGTAACCATCGTTTCTGCAATTGGAAACCACGATGAATCAACGGGAAGTCCGGAGGATGTGATCTCAGCTGCCTTGATCATCGCAGATAAAACAGATGTCAGAAGAAGCCGTGTAAGACAAAAGGAACAATCTGCTTTCGATATTCATGACAGAGTAAATTATGCGGTTACAGATTCCAAGCTGAAAGTGGATGAGAAAAAATCAGAGATCGCATTGAATCTCCAGATTGATGAAAAAATCTGTTCGATGTATGACTATTTTGAGATCTTTCTCGGAAGAATGATGCTGTGCAGAAAATCGGCAGAAATACTGGGAACTACGTTTAAACTGACGGTCAATGGACGAAAAGTTTTGTAAAAAGAACAAAAATGGCTTTACATGGATTTTACAGAAACAAAACAATAGCAGGATAGATGAAAAAATTTTCTTATTATATGATAACCATCAGGGCTTTTACAGCAAGTGAAAAGAAAAGCGGAATCTTTGAAAGAACGCGCAGAAGAAGGAGAATTAAAATACATGAAAAAGCAGCAGTTAAAACCAGAACCCTATATGATGAACCGTGAATTATCCTGGCTGAAATTCAATGAAAGAGTCTTAAACGAAGCCGGAAACCCGGCCGTCCCGCTTGCCGAGCGTCTGACGTTTGCTTCGATCTACCAGTCAAACCTGGATGAGTTCTACCGTGTCCGGGTCGGCACATTGATGGATCAGATGGAATCCAAAGAAGTGGTCCGGGAAAATAAAACGAATATGACGAGTGAACAGCAGGTAAAAGCGATTCTGCAGGAGACAAGAGACCTGGATCAGAAAAAAGCGGCGATCTATGAGCAGCTGATGGGAGAATTGGAGCCGAAGGGAATCCGCCTCATCAACTTCAATAAGCTGTCCGCTGAAGAGGGAAAACTGCTGGAAACGTATTTTGATAATGAGATCGCGCCGTATCTGTCTGCCAACATTGTGAGCAAACAGCAGCCGTTCCCGTTCCTGAAAAACAAAGATATCTATGCGGTCGCACTCCTTGAGACGAAGGGCGGAAAGACCCGTACTGCGATCATCCCATGCAGCAACAACGTATTCCGCCGTCTGATCGACATCCCGACCAGAAAGGGAACCTTTATGCTCTCCGAGGAGCTGATTCTGCACTTCCTTCCGAAGATGTTCAAAAATTATATTGTAAAAGAAAAATCCCTGATCCGTGTAACGCGGAATGCCGATATCGATACCGAGACGATTTACGATGAGGATCTGGATTATCGTGATGCAATGGAAAACCTGATCAAACAGAGAAAACGTATGAGCCCGGTCCGCATGGAGATGTCCCGTGAGCTGAACAAGAAGCTGACTTCATCGCTCTGTAAGGAAATCAAGGTGGACAAAGACCATGTATTCCTGTCCAGAGTGCCGCTGGATCTGTCATTTGTCTTTGCACTGCAGGGATATCTGCGCAGTCTGGAGCAGAACGGAACGGCCGACACGAAATCGCTGTTCTATCAGCGCCGCGCCCCGCGTATGACACCGCAGCTGGATTCGAAAGCGCCGCTGATTCCGCAGGTTATGAAAAAAGATGTTTTGCTTTCCTATCCATTTGAGAGCATCAAACCGTTTATCAGCCTGCTCGACGAGGCGGCAAAAGATGAGAGCGTTGTTTCGATTAAGATGACACTGTACCGTCTGGCTGACAAGAGCCAGATTGTTGATGCACTGGTCGAAGCAGCAGAGAATGGAAAAGAGGTTGTTGTCCTTGTTGAGCTGCGCGCCCGCTTCGATGAGGAGAGCAATATCGAGTATTCCCGTATCCTGGAGGAGGCCGGCTGCCGCGTGATTTACGGCCTGAACGGCTTTAAAGTCCACTCCAAGCTGTGCCTGATTTCCAGAAAAACAGAGGACGGCGTATCGTATGTGACCCAGATCGGAACCGGAAACTATAACGAAAAAACATCCGCACTCTACACAGACCTGTCTCTGATCACCGGAAACCAGGCGATCGGAAAAGAGGCGGCAGAGGTGTTTGCAGCGCTCTTAAAGGGCGAGACCGTGGAAAAGACAGACCTTCTTCTGGTTGCACCGAAATGTCTGCAGAACCGGGTGCTTGAGATGATAGACGAAGAAATTGCACATGCAAAACAGGGCGAAGAGAGCTATATCGGCATCAAGATCAACTCCCTGACAGATAAAGCAATCATCACCAAGCTGGTGGAGGCTTCCCAGGCGGGCGTGAAGATCGAAATGATTGTCCGTGGTATCTGCTGTCTGATTCCGGGAATCGAGGGATACACGGAAAACATCAAGGTTGTCAGCATTGTCGGCCGCTTCCTTGAGCATTCCAGAATTTACCGGTTTGGAACGAAAGAGCGCGAGAAGGTCTATCTTGCATCCGCCGATTTCATGACAAGAAATACCATCCGCCGCGTCGAGGTTGCCGCTCCGGTTCTGGATGAGACCTTAAAAGAGCGTCTGGACTGGATGTTTGAGACGATGATGAAGGACAACGAAAAGGGAAAATGTCTGAATGCCAGCGGAAAATATGTGGGCCGGGAATCGAACGGTACGAAACTCAATTCGCAGGAGCTGTTTTACGCGATGGCGTACAGCAATGCAGAGAAAGCGCAGACAAAAGCATAAAAACAGACAGGGATTTTATTTTGCAAAATGGTAAAACCGGAGAACAGCCAGGCAGAAAAGCGGGCGCTCTCCGGTTTTTCATCGGCGCTTGGATGGGAAAAAATCCCGCAGTTGTAAAAAATACTTTGAATATCAAGAAATCTATGCTACACTGATACTATACGGCACTGGATGGAATTTTGCTTCTTTTTTACAAAAAGAGGCTATCGGATTTGATCTGTGTCTGCTAGAATTGCCATATTGTCAAAAAAGAGAAAGCGGGGATGTAGTATGGGTGGATTGTTTCGTGCACTCAACAGGACGAAAGTGTTCCGGAATCTGACGGAACAGGAGTTTGCATGGGTATTGTATGATGTGGGAAATTCGGCGTTTATTATGATCGCCTGTTCCCTGATTCCGATCTGGTTCAAGAGTCTGGCGATCGGTACGGAGCCGGGGAAGATCAGTTCGGATCAGGCGACGGCGTATTATTCGATTGCGATCGCGATCGTGACAGTCGTCGTAGCGCTGATCGGTCCGGTCTGCGGCGTGCTGGCGGATCATAAGGACAAGAAAAAGATCTTCTTCACCACGACGGCCGGCCTTGGCATCGCGGGCTGTGTGCTGAATGGTTTTGCGACGAGCTGGGTGCTGTTTCTTGTCATCTATATTCTGACGAGAATCTGCTACAACGCATCGCTGACCATTTATGATTCGATGCTGAACGACGTAACGACCGAGGAGCGCATGGACGAGGTTTCCTCCTATGGCTATGCGTGGGGTTACTTAGGATCCTGCATTCCGTTTCTGGTTGCACTGATCGCCTACGTGCTGGGACCGGACATGGTTGGTGTGCTGCCGGATTCTGTTTCAAAAATCATCGGTTTTGGCGTGACGGCACTCTGGTGGCTGATTGTAACGCTGCCGCTGCTGAAAGGATACAAGCAGAAAAATTACGTCGAGACGAAAGCGGTAACTGTCGGCCAGACGTTTGGAAAAATTTTCGGAACGCTGAAGAAAATGGCCGTTTCCGACCGGAAAGTTTTTTTCTTCCTGATCGGATTTTTCCTCTATATTGACGGCGTCGGAACCATCATCGACAACTGCATCAACATCGGAACCGACCTCAACCTGAACACCGTCGGCCAGGTCATTTTCCTTCTGGCTACACAGGTTGTGGCTTTCGGCGGATCGCTGTTTTTCGCGAAGCTGTCTCGGAAGAAAGATACCGTATCACTGATCCTGATCTGCATCGCCGGTTATTTCTGCATCTGTCTCTATGCACTGACGCTGCGGACGCTCGTGCATTTTGCGATTCTGGCGTTCGGCGTTGGATGCTTCCAGGGATCGATTCAGTCGCTGTCACGGTCGTATTATTCGAAGATCATTCCGGCTGAGAACTCCGGGGAATATTTCGGCATCTACGATATTTTTGCCAAAGGTGCATCGTTCCTCGGTTCTGCGGTTATTGCAGCTGTAAAACTGGCAGGCGGAACGATCAACGTGGCGGTTGCATGTCTGGCGATTTTCTTTGCACTGGGATTTGTTTTCCTGAAAATTGCAGACCGGCAGCCGATGGCTGGGGAGAGATAAAACAGAACATAGCATAAAAATCTCAAAGCAGGAGAGAAACCCGCTTTGAGATTTTTTGCGTTTCACTCCGGGGTTCCGCAATGAGAGGTTTTGTGGTACAATAAGCAGTGAGTTGGGCCGCAGGGGATGAGGGGGCCTGAAAAAATATAAATCATACAGACAGGATGAAACAAAATGAAAAAAACCAAAAAACTGGCGGTCGGTATTCTGGCGCATGTCGATGCGGGAAAAACGACGCTGGCAGAGGGAATTTTATATAAAACGGGCCAGATCCGGAAAGCCGGAAGAGTCGATCACAAGGACGCCTTTCTGGACACGGAGGAGCTGGAAAAAGCAAGGGGCATTACCATCTTTTCCAAACAGGCCGTGCTGAAGCTGAATGAGACGGAGGTTACACTCCTTGACACACCGGGCCATGTGGATTTCTCAGCGGAGATGGAGCGCACCTTACAGGTCATGGATTATGCGGTTCTTCTGATCAGCGGTGCGGACGGCGTGCAGGGCCATGTGGAAACCTTGTGGCGGCTGCTCGCGCGGTATGAGATCCCGGTCTTTCTCTTTATCAACAAGATGGATCAGCCGGGCACGGATGCGGAAAAACTGCTGGAAGAACTGCAGAGCCGCCTTTCGGAGCACTGCCTGAATTTTTCACAGGACCTGCAGAACGCAGAACTGCTGGAAGAGCTCGCCATGTGTGATGAGGACGTGCTGGAGCAGTATCTGGAAACGGGAAGCGTGGAAGAAGACCAGATCCGCACGATGATCGCAGAGCGGAAGGTCTTTCCGTGCTGCTTTGGCTCTGCACTCAAGATGGAGGGTGTGACGGAATTTCTGAAAATTCTGGACCGGTTTACAAAAACGCCGGAGTACGGCGGGGATTTTGGCGCGCGCGTCTTTAAGATTTCAAGGGACACTGCAGGAAACCGTCTGACGCATCTGAAAATCACGGGCGGCGTGCTGAAGGTGAAGCAGATGCTCGGCGAAGAAAAGGCAGACCAGATCCGCATTTATTCCGGTGCGGGCTATACGATGGTACAGGAAGCACCGGCGGGGACGATCTGTGCCGTAACGGGACTGAACAGCACCTTCTCCGGTCAGGGCATCGGCAATGAAACCGAGGCGGAAAAACCGGTGCTGGAGCCGGTGCTGACGTACCGCATCGAGCTTCCGCCGGACTGCGATGTCCATCAGATGCTTGGAAAGCTGCGCCAGTTAGAAGAAGAAATCCCGGAGCTCCACATTGTCTGGAATGAGCGCCTCGCGGAAATCCATGCGCAGGTCATGGGTGAGGTGCAGATCGAGATCTTAAAGAGTCTGATCCACGAGCGTTTCGGCGAATGGGTGGAATTCGGAGCCGGAAATATTGTATACAAAGAGACGATCCGCAGTACCGTGGAGGGTGTCGGCCATTTCGAGCCGCTGCGCCACTATGCAGAAGTCCATTTGCTGCTGGAACCGGCAGAACCGGGCAGCGGACTGCAGATTGGAACCGTCTGCAGCGAGGATATCCTGGACCGCAACTGGCAGCGTCTGATCCTCACACATCTGCTGGAGCGGAAGCATCCCGGCGTGCTGACCGGGTCGGAAATTACAGATATGAAAATCACATTGGTCAAGGGTCGTGCGCATATCAAGCACACCGAGGGCGGCGACTTCCGCCAGGCGACGTACCGTGCGGTGCGGCAGGGACTGAAAAAAGCAGAATCCGTTCTGCTGGAGCCGGTCTATGCGTTCCGTCTGGAAATTCCGTCGGAATCGACGGGACGGGCGCTGAACGATATCCGGCGGATGTACGGCAGCTTTGAACCGCCGGAAATGGAAGGCGATATGACAGTGATCACCGGAACCGCACCGGTTGTGACGATGCGGGATTATCAGAAAGAAGTAACTGCTTACAGCCGGGGACGCGGAAGAGTGTTCTGTACCTTAAAAGGATATGAGCCATGTCACAACGCGGAGGAAGTGATTGCCTCCATCGGTTACGATTCCGAGGCGGATGTGGAAAATCCGACGGGTTCTGTGTTCTGTGCCCACGGGGCAGGCTTTGTCGTTCCATGGAATGAAGTGGAAGACCATATGCATCTGGAATACACGCTGGAAAATCCGGAAGAAGAAAGCGATTCAGCCGAATCTGCGGCAGACCGGATCGGCGGAGCATCCTCTGTGCAGAAAGCAAAAAAAGCATCCGACCGCGTGCCGATGGCAGCTTCCCTGCAGGAGGCAAAGGAGCTGGAAGAAATCTTTACGAGGACATACGGCAAAGTGGAGCGGAAGCGCGCCGGTTTCGAGCGGCGGACACGTCCGGCCACCTCGTCATCCGGCATCGGGGATCCCAAATATGCAAAATCAAACCGCCCGAAGGAGCCGCAGGAGGAATATCTGCTGGTGGACGGCTATAACATTATTTTTGCATGGGATGATTTAAATGAGCTGGCGAAGTATAATATTGAGAGCGCCAGAGGAAAACTGATGGACATCCTGTCAAATTATCAGGGATATAAAAAAATGACGCTGATTCTTGTCTTTGATGCCTACAAAGTAAAAGGCAACCAGGGTGAGGTCGGCATGTACCATAATATTCATGTCGTTTATACGAAAGAGGCGGAGACGGCTGACCAGTACATCGAGAAAACGGTTCACAGGATCGGCCACAACGGCAACGTAACGGTGGCTTCCTCGGACGGTCTCGAGCAGATCATCATTATGGGAGCGGGCGCGCATCGTCTCTCCGCACGGGATCTGCGCACCGAGATTGAACATACAAACGGCCAGATCCGGGAAAACTATCTGGAGAAAGAACAGAAAACGAAGTCGTACCTGCTGGAGAACGCCTCCGGAGAACTGGGAGACTTTTTAAAAGAGCTGGAAGAAGAGCGAAAAAAAGAGAGTAAAAAGAGCAAAGGAAAGGCTTAAGATGAATTACGCAATCATACTATCGGGGGGAATCGGAACGAGAATGCAGATGGGGGATTTTCCGAAGCAGTATCTGGAAGTGGAAAAGAAACCGATTCTGCTGTATACGCTGGAGCAGTTTCAGAAAAGCAGTGCCGTTGAGAAAATCGTCATCGTGGCGGCAGATGCCTGGAGAGAGAAGATCCGCGGATGGATGGAAGAAGACGGGATTACGAAATTTCTCGCCTTTGCGGATGCCGGGGATACGCGGCAGGAATCCATTCATAATGGCCTTACCGTCTGCATGGAGGATTCCGTATCGGAGAACGACGGTGTGATCATCCACGACGGCGTGCGGCCTCTGGTGAGCGAACAGCTGATTGGCGACTGCCTTGCGGCGCTTGCCGATCATGAGGGCTGTATGCCGGTGCTGCCGATGAAGGACACGATCTATCAGAGCAGCGACGGAACGAAAATTGACCATCTGCTGGAGCGCAGCACGCTGTTTGCCGGTCAGGCGCCGGAAGCTTTCCGGCTGCATCCGTACGCGAAGATCAACCGGGAAGCATCGGAAGAGGAGCTGTCCCTCACAAGGGGAACAAGTGAAATTGCCTACCGCCATGGAATGGATGTGGCGATGATCCCAGGGGATGAGCGGAACTTTAAGATTACAACAAGGAGCGACCTGGAGCGTTTCTGTACGATTGTGGAAGGAGAAACGAAATGAGAGCATACGAGCTGCATGGAGTCAATGATTTAAGAAGGGAAGACATCGAAAAACCGGAAATCCCATCCGGCTGGGTTCTGGTGCAGGTAAAGGCATCAGGAATCTGCAGCTCCGATATTCCGCGGATTTTCACAAACGGAACATACCATTTTCCAACGATTCCGGGTCACGAGTTTTCAGGCGTGGTTGCCGCATACGGCGAGGGTGTGCCGGAAGAGCGAGTTGGAAAACGGGTCGGCATTTTCCCGCTGATCCCATGCCGCACCTGCCCGCAGTGCCGGCAGAAAAAATATGAGATGTGCGAACACTACGATTACCTCGGCTCGCGCCGGGACGGCGGCTTTGCGGAATACGTAGCCGTGCCGGACTGGAACCTGATGGAGCTGCCGGAAAACGTCAGCTTCCGCGAGGCAGCAATGCTGGAGCCGCTCTCTGTGGCGCTTCATGCGGTGAAACGAAGCGGTGTGAAGCCGGGCGATACCGCAGCAGTGATCGGAACGGGCATGATCGGTTTTGCAGCGGCAGCGTGGGCGAAAGCGCTCGGCGCCGAAACCGTTTTTGTGATTGGACGGGGCGAAGCAAAACGTGCGATCGCAGAACAGATCCCGGGCATCTCATATGTGATGGAAGAGGAGAGTAAAGCGATTCAGGCGGATGTTGTAGTAGAAGCGGTCGGAACGCCGCAGGCCGTTTCCAGTGCAGTTCTTCTTGCGAGACCAGGCGGAAGCATCGTGCTGATGGGAAATCCATCGGGCGATCTTGCGATGGAAAAGAACGTGTACTGGCGCATACTGCGCAAACAGCTGAACCTGATGGGAACGTGGAATTCTTCTTATGAAAAAGATGAAGCCTGCGACTGGACGGAGGTACTCGATGCGCTTTCGAAGAAGAAAATCCCGGCACAGGCGCTGATCACGCACTGTTTCCCGTCCGAAAAGCTGATGGACGGACTGGAACTGATGAAAAATCATAAAGAGCCATACTGCAAAGTAATGGTTTCATGGGAGTAGAAAAATATGAGAAAAAGTCAGATATCGGCATCCATGATGTGCTCAAACCTTGTGGATCTGCAGGCGACGATCGATGTATTTGAAAAAGAAAAAGTCGAATATCTCCATATCGATGTGATGGACGGCGAGTTCGTTCCGAACTTCGGCCTTGGCGTCGACTACATCCGCGGACTGCGGGAACTGACGAGTATTCCGCTTGATCTTCATCTGATGATTAAAGACCCGGAGTACAAGCTGCCGTGGATCGGCATTCACAAAGAGGACATCGTGACGATTCATTATGAGAGCACTTTCCAGGTGCAGCGCGCGCTCGATTACCTCGTGCCGTACGGCTGCAAGCGGTTCCTCGCGATCAACCCGGCGACACCGATCGGGCAGATCGAGGAAGTGCTTGATTATATCGACGGCGTCAATCTTCTGATGGTGAATCCGGGCTTTGCCGGGCAGAAAATTGTGCCGAGTACGCTGCGCAAGGCGGAAAAGCTGCAGAAATTTCTGCAGGAGATGCACCGGGAGGACATCATTTTAGAAGTGGACGGAAACATTACGAAGGAGCACGGCGCGACGCTGCGTTCCTGTGGAGCCAGCATTTTTGTGGCGGGAACTTCGAGCATTTTCTGCACCGATGTATCGCACTTCGGAGAAAAAATCCGGGAATTCCGGAAAGCAGTGGAATAAGAAAAAGAACTGCCTTCCCGGGATGCACGGTTTGAAAAACAGACGAATACTGTAAAGTGAGAAATGACGGAGCGTGTCATATGGTAGAATTGCTTCTGCTTGCTGCGGCGCTCTCAGCCGATAACTTTGCAGTAAGCATCGGATATGGAAGCAACAATACGAGAATTTCACCAGGCATGACGGCGCTGCTGAATCTGTTTTGCAGTGCTGCCCTGGTTGCTTCCGCGCAGTTTGGAAAAAGATTTCTGCAGTCCGCAGGACCGGAATGGGGAACCAGAGTGGGTGCGGGCTGCTTTTTTCTTATGGGAACGCTGAAAATTTTTGAGGAACTGAGAAAACGCAGAAGAAAAAAGCAGGGAAAACCAGAAGCAAGACTGGAACATCTGGAAAAACAGCTCCACCCACTGGAATTTGGCCTGCTGGCGGTTTCGATGTCGGTGGATGGAATTGTCTCCGGCGTCTTTGCCGCGGATCTTCCGGTGACAGGAGGACAGATCTTTTTTGCCTCCTTCGCGGTCGGAATGGCGGCGATGTATGCCGGAACTGCCATCGGAAAAAAGACGGGGCAGAAAAACGGCGGAAACGGAGCACTGTTCGGAGGAATTCTGTTCTATTTACTGGCGTTTTTAAAGCTCACATAGAATTACATGTAAGAAAGAAAAACCAGCAGATCCCGGCGTAAAATTGACAAGCCCGTGCAGATATGCTATAAAAGTAGGAGGTTTGCTGCTGGAAAATTAAAAAAACAGATGCAGCAGACAAAGTAAGAGAGGAAAATACATGATTTCAGTAGTAATCCCTTCGTACAACGGTGCAGAAACACTGTTTCAGGCAATCGACTCAGTCCTTTGCCAGACAACAAAAACCCCGCTGGAAATCCTGGTGATCGACGACAATTCCACGGACGATACGCTGGAAAAAATGGGGCGTTACGGAGAAAATGACCGGGTACGGTATATCCGGAATGAGACAAACAAAGGAGCGTCCGCATCCAGAAACCGCGGTGTACAGCTCGCAAAGGGCGATTACATTGCCTTTCTGGACGCGGATGATTACTGGGATCCCGAAAAACTGGAAAAGCAGGAAAAAGCCCTTGCAAAGACCGGTGATGTGCTCTGCTGTACGGGTCGGGAGCTGATTTACGATCAGGAACCGGAAAAGCAGAAGATCTTTTCTGTCCCGGAGCGGATCACCTACAAAATGCTGCTGCGCGGCAACGTGATCGGCTGCTCGTCGGTACTGGCCAAAAGAAGCGTTCTGCTGGAATTCCCGATGGAAAAGGACGAGTGCCACGAGGATTATCTGGACTGGCTGCGGATCCTGAAAAAATACGGGACAGCCTGCGGTGTGGATGAGCCTTTGCTGAAATACCGGCTGTCCAGCACAGGAAAATCGGGGAATAAACTGCATTCTGCAGGAATGACTTACCGTGTTTACCGCGAGCTGGGAATGGGAACGTTCCGCTCCCTGTACTGTTTTGCGTGCTATGCCGTAAACGGTGTGCGGAAGTATTACGGTAAGGGCAAAAAGAGAGGAAGAGATTGATGAACTATAAAAACAGGGAACAGTACAAACATCTGATGCGTGTCCTGGCGGTCGCGGCGATTGTGCTTCTGGAATGCGCTGTTTTTTCTGTGTTCTGGGACAGATACTATGCGAGCCACCTGTGGCTGGAGCCGTTCTGGGATAAGGGAAATCAGATTATCGTCGTGATCTACGGCATTTTTCTTCTGGTTTTCATGTACATTTACGGCGGCATGAAGATCGGCTACATGAAGGGAAGCAGCATCATCTATTCCCAGATGATGACGGCATTCTGTGCCAATGCGCTGATGTATCTGCAGATTATCCTGCTGTGGCGTCACCTGCCGTACATTCTGCCGATGGTCGGCATGACACTCGTGGACTTTGCGCTGGCAGGCATTGTATCCTGGCTTTTTGAGAAGACGTTTGCGCGTCTCTTTCCGCCAAGAGAGGTGCTTCTGATTTACGGTGAATACCCGATGGAAAGCCTGGAGCTGAAGATGAACCAGCGGCCGGACAAGTATATTGTAGCACATAAGGTGAGCGTGGAAGTGGGAGAGAAAGAGCTCTGCCGCCAGATTGACGCATACGGTCAGGAGGGCGTGATCCTGGGCGATCTTCATTCGGAGCTGCGCAACCGTCTGCTGAAATATTGCTATGCGAAAGAAATCCGTGTCTATCTGACGCCGAAGCTGTCGGATATTATGGTACGGAAAGCGGAAGCGCTCCATATTTTCGATACACCGCTTCTGCTCGCGCGAAACAGTGGTCTTTCGTTTGATCAGAGATTCTGCAAGCGCCTGCTGGATCTGCTCGTATCGACGATTCTTCTTGTGATCACGTCGCCGATTATGCTGATCGCAGCGCTCTGCATCAAGTTGTATGACCATGGCCCGGTGTTCTTTAAACAGAAACGTCTCACGATCGGCGGAAAAGAATTCTATGTCTACAAATTCCGAAGCATGATCGTGGATGCCGAAAAAGACGGCGTAGCCCGCCTGGCAACGAAGAACGACAGCCGCATTACGCCGGTCGGGAAGGTGATCCGCGCGACGAGAATTGATGAGCTGCCGCAGCTTCTGAACATTTTCAAGGGCGATATGAGCGTCGTCGGACCGCGCCCGGAGCGGCCGGAGATTGCAAAGGAATATGAGGAATCGATTCCGGAGTTTGCTTACCGTCTGAAAGTAAAGGCAGGCCTTACCGGCTACGCCCAGATTTACGGAAAGTACAACACGACCGCATACGATAAGTTGAAGCTGGATCTGATGTACATAGAGAGCTATTCGATTTTAGAGGATCTGAAGCTGATTCTTGCAACCTTTAAGATTGTCTTCACAAAGGAGAGCACAGAAGGGCTCGAGGAAGGACAGACGATCAGCCTGAACGCAAAGGAAGAGGAGAAAAAAGATGTTTAATACCGAGGACGAAATTCTGCGCCGGCTGCAGGAAAAAAATCTGGAAATGGCCGTCATGTTTTACCACTGGTGCCAGAGAAACCATCTGACCTGTTATCTCTGCGGCGGCGGCTGTATCGGTGCAATCCGCCACGGCGGCTTTATTCCGTGGGACGATGATCTCGACTTTTTCATGCCGCGGAAAGATTACGAGAAGTTCCTGAAAATCTGGGATACGCAGGAGGAGAGTAAAATCTACAAGCTCGAGTACCCGAAAGAGGGCTTCTGCAATGCGCACACGTTTGCGAACATCCGCGACAGCCGCACCACGCAGGTGAAAAAGGAGCAGGTCGATATGGATCTCTGCCACGGCGTTGCGCTTGATATTCTCCCGATCGAGGGCTATGCACCGGGAAACCTTGCGCGGAAATGGCAGGTGATCGAGGGAAAGATTTTCCAGCTCTTCTGCACGCAGGTTATTCCGACCAAAGAACGCCACGGCGCGTTTATGCATTACCTGGGAACGATTCTGCTGGCGCTGGCTCCGACGCAGAAGATGCGGTACCGGATCTGGAAGCAGGCAGAAAACTATATTACAAAATTTGATATCGACAGCCCACGGGTGGACGGCATCACCGAGATGTGCGCACCGCAGGCGATTCTCCGGAAATATCCGAAAAAGATTTTTGCATCGGCGATTGAGGTTCCGTTCGAGAACGAGCGCCTGCCGATTCCGGTCGGATATGACACATATCTGCGCATGGCGTTCGGCGATTATATGAAACTGCCGCCGAAAGAACAGCAGAAAGGCCACCACGATGCGGCGTTTCTGGATCTCGATCATCCGTATGAGCAGTATAAGGGGATACACTACTGCTGTAAGAAATAAAGAAAGAGGATAAAACAATGCCGGAAATTTCAATCATTACCCCGGTGTATCAGGCAGAAAAATTTTTAAAAAAATGTGTGGATTCCATTCTCTCCCAGTCTTTTACGGACTGGGAGCTGCTTCTTGTAGATGATGGAAGCACCGACAAAAGCAGTGAAATCTGCCGGACATACGCAGAACAGGATGCGCGGATCCGTTATCACCAAAAAGAGAACGGCGGCGTCAGTTCGGCGCGGAATGCGGGCGTTGCGCTTGCAGAGGGGCGTTATATCACGTTTGTGGACAGCGACGATTTCGCAGCGGAGGATCTTCTGGAAACACTGTATCGTCTGGCGGAAAAATATGATGCCGAAATGAGTATCTGCCGCGGATACGATCTCTATGAAGGAAGGCCGGTGCCGGATCTGAAACAGGAGGGAATCGAATCTGTGACCGACAGCGAGGAGGGACTGCGCCAGGTGATGAAGGCGCGCGTGTTCGGCGTGATGCCGTGGGGCAAGCTGTATCGGAGAGAGATTTTCGAGGGCGTTGTCTATCCGGAGAAAACAATCGCCGAGGATGCATACGTCATCGTTCCGTTAATGGAGCACTGCCGGAAGGTGGCCTTTTCCACAGCACAGAAATACTATTATGTGCACCGGCGCGAAAGCCTCACGACAAGCGGTTTTCGCTGGTCAGATCTGGGTTCGGTGGAAGTATGGGATCATAATCAGAATGTCGTGGAAGAACGCCACCCGGCGCTGAAAAAAGAAGCAGGTGTGCGCTGCTGCTGGGCGCGGTTTTTCGTGCTGGACAAGCTGATGCTGTTGGAAACCATGGACGCGGAGAAAAAGGCGCTTGCGAAGAGGCTGGCAAAAGAGCTTAAAAAGCATCCGCTTCTGGTACTGGAAGGCGATCACTTCACGAACGGGCGGAAAATCGCCTATCTGACCCTGTTTCTGGGAACCGGAATTTACCGGCAGTGCGTTCGTGCACTGTTCCGGAAAAGAAATTTATAAAAAATGCGGCAGAAACGAATGAGATTTTCGTTTCTGCCGCATTTTTATATGGATTTTTCTAGCTTTCTTTTTCGGAAAGCAGAACACCGTTTTTATCAAACACATACGTTGTTCCGTCAATTTTTTTCGTCCCGGTGACGCATCCGCCCCAGCTCTGGAAATAATATGTTTTTCCGTCAATTTCTGCCCAGCCGGTCTGCATGGAAGCATCATCGTTGAAGTAATACCAGTTGTTTTTATAATAGAACCACTGCGATTTTCTCGCACCGCCCCAGCTGTAGGTAAAGTACCAGACACCTTCCCGGATCACCCATTGGTTTGCCGGCATGACGCCGTTTTCATCAACAAAATAAAGATTGTTGTCATACGTAAAGGCTTCATCCGTTTTCCGTGTACAGTCCTCATTAATATAATAGTATTTATTCTGAAGCAGCAGCCAGCCTTTTTGTACGGCACCGCCCCAGCTTCTGAGATAATAATAGTTTCCATCCCATTTCAGCCACTGGTTCTGATACATTTTTCCGCTCTTATTTACAAAGTAGAGATTGTTGTCATACAGGAAACTTTCGTTCTGTTTTAGGGAACCGTCCGCATTCATAAAATACCAGGCGCCATCGATCTGATACCAGCCATTGGTTACGCAGGAATATTTCTGTACATAATACCAGGCACCGTCATGGTACAGCCAGGTGCTGCCGGAAATACCGCCCCAGGAAAGAAATTTGACGCGGTAACCGTTTAAGGTAAGTGTCGTATTGCGTGCGGCACCTCCCCATGTGTAAAAATAGTACATCGTTTTGGTCTCCGGATCAGCGTGCCATCCGGACGAATACATAATACCGGTATCCTTGGCGAGATAGTACCAGTTGTTGCTGATAAACTGCCATCCGGTCTGCATCTCACCGCTGCCGGAAAAATAATAGTAATCTCCGTCAAGCAGAAGCCAGCCTGTTGCCATAACGCCGTCCGCGCCGAGGTAATACGTTTTGTGGTCGAGG
>OHWM01000433.1_pt1 | contig 21910 bp, 13 predicted proteins | sample 1579731 | NCBI WGS metagenome assembly OHWM01 (sample SAMEA3882510, study PRJEB24775) | human gut metagenome | biome: human-associated habitat; feature: intestine environment; material: feces | place: Netherlands | collected 2009/2010
TACATTTTCTGAACTTCTGCGAAACTGATCACAACCGGTGTTTCGCGTCCAAACATCTCTACATTGATCGTTACAAGCTGTTTCTGCGGATTGATGGCAGTCACAACACCTGTAGTCTCTTTCCAGGCTCCGCCTGTTACTACTACGGTATCGCCCTCAGCGAAATCAACGCGGACAGTCTCATCTTTGATGCCCAGCGGCTTCATTTCTTCTTCTGTGAGCGGTACAGGCTTGGATCCCGGACCAACAAACCCAGTCACTCCACGGGTATTCCGGACAACATACCAGGTATCGTCGTTCATGACCATGTTGATAAGAACATAGCTTGGGAACATTTTTCTCTGGACCTGCTTGGAAACACCATTACGCATCTCCACAACGTCTTCCAGAGGAACCCGTACTTCCAGAATCTGATCCTCAAGATGTCGGTTTTCAATTGTCTTCTCAATGTTGGCCTTTACCTTGTTCTCATAACCGGAATAGGTATGGACAACGTACCATTTTGCTTCTGACATACAATCACCTTTGTCCTTATTTGATTAAAAGATTAATGCATTCCAGAATGCCTGCATCCATCACACTGATGATCGCACCGAGAATTACGGTTATGACAATAACAACAACTGACTGTTTCATCAGTGTATCGCGGTCTGTCCAGACAATTTTGTTGAACTCTGCCTTCAGCCCCTGGAACCAGGATTTCTTCGGCTCCTTAGCCTTGGCGGTCTTGCCTGCAGATTTTTCTTTTTCTTGCATAGCCTAACCTCACAATCTAAAGTGACTATTTTGTTTCCTTGTGCATTGTGTGTCTCTGGCAGAACTTACAATATTTCTTGGTTTCCATTCTCTCAGGATGGTTCTTTTTCTCCTTGGTCATATTGTAGTTACGCTGCTTGCACTCTGTACATGCTAATGTAATCCTAACGCGCACAACTTCCACCTCCAGTGTTTTCATTTGCATGGTCTTAAATCAGCCTTTTCGGTGTATCCGCCACCGTTTTTCGGCATAAAAAAAAGACCTAACTTCCATGTCGCTTGTACAGTTTACCACACAGCGGACATATCCGTCAAGTCTTTTGCATATAATTCTTAAGGATTTTTTGACTAAAAATAAGCTCCAATCCATGCCGGATAACAGCAAAAACACGCTCCAGTCATAGAAGCTCTGTAAAGCCCTTGGGCGGCAAAGAAAAATCACGTTCCATGCACACTGAGAAAATATAATCCTCAAATTCCATTGTCCTGAAAAAGCCTGGTCTTTCTGGTGATTTTCCCAGAACAAAGCCTTGATCTTTTCTAATGATCTCGAAAGAATCAAGCGGAAGGCTCATCCCACTGCCTGTCATTTTCATATAACTTTCCTTTAGGGTCCAAAGTGTAAAAAAAGCTTTGCCCGGGTCAGAAGCAGCTTCTATATATTCCCGCTCTGCCGCATAGAAATAATGCTCCGCAATTTCCAGAGGCGCATTGACATTCCGCTCAATGTCGCATCCCACTTCATCATCCGACACCACTCCCACCACATAGTCTCCGGCATGGGAGATATTAAAATGGAGATGATCCGCCACAGGCTTCCCATTTTCGGAATATTTCAGGCTGCTTTCGGAAAGTCCGTTCCCATTCAGGATCTTCCGGATCATAATTCCTGCGCCCAGACTCCTTTTTCGGTCATCCGGCTGAAGATACCGGATGACCTTCTTTCTTCTCTCTGGTCCAACTTGTTCCAAAAGACTTTCATTCTGCAAGGGATCCTCAAGAGTATTGATATTGATTCTATATAATTTTATCATTTCTTACTATAAAAAGCACCGGGTAGCAACTGTAGATTCCCCAGGCCTGCTCCAGACAGGTTGCTGTTCACTTCGCTTACAGCAATACGCAGCAATCATGCAAAGCATGATTGCGCGCCGCAATTCTCGAGTTTTCTGTGAACTTTTTGTCCAAAAAGCACCTCGCGGAATGTTGCCTGTGACATGCAATGCGCTTCGCCATGCACGAATTCAGCCTTTATTTCTTCTCAATATTAATCTTCTGATCAAATCCGGTAAGGCTGAAAACATCGTACACTTCATCAGAAACATTTACAATCCGGAAGCCTTCCTTGCCTGCCATCTTCTTATAAGCGGCGATTACCAGACGAAGTCCGGCAGAAGAGATATATTCCAGGTTTGCAAAGTCAAATACCAGGCTGGTTGTACCAGGATCAAGTGCTGACAGCTCCTTTTCCAGCTGCGGTGCAGTCTGGGTGTCAAGCCATCCTGTGATCTCCATAGTTACCTTGCTGCCCTCTGTCTTACTTACAATTTCCATTACAATTTCCTCCTTTAAGTTACAGGAAACACGCTCAACGGGTTTCCGGGGTTATCACGCAGCGGGCCCAGGAGGGGACTTCCAACACGAGTTCCCACCCTGCCCACTGAGTAAACCAGTTACTGTCCAGCTGTATGTAAAACTTCATCTGTGGGCAGTAACTTTGTTCCATCATCAATCAAAAAATGCAAGTCTGTCAAGTGCCTCAATAGCGCTTTCCAGATATCTGTCATCTGTAACCGGCCACTTATAATCCAGTCTGTAAAGAACCTGTGCTGTAAACCGGTTGCTGTAATCCAGGGTATAGATCTCATTTTCATTATGAGCCGTATACGCGATCAGTCCGGAAACAACATCCGAATCATCACTGTTCTTTGCAAATTCTTTTACTGCAGCCTCAAACTCTTCATCACTTACAATGTCAATGTCAAATCCATGGCTCCGCATTGCATAGATCAGATCCGCCATATAGATATGATGGCTGTTGCAGGCGTGGAATACGGTAAATCTCCGGTCTGTCTGCACCAGTTTCAACACTGCAAGTGCAGTAGAATCAATTGGTGAAAATTCTGTAACTTCGTGCATAGCCCCAATTGGGAATTTACCAACTGCCTCATATCCTCTCAGGCTTCGCAGGAATCCGTTTGTAATAAAGTTGATCTGGAATTCACCATCTGAATTTCGGCTCATCAGATTTCCTACACGGATAACCTTTCCGTCAAGCCCACTGGAAACAGCTTCCAGTACAGCTCTCTCTGCAAGAAATTTTGTGCGGATGTATTCATTTGTGATGTTCTGTCCAATATACAGATCGTTTTCATTAAAGACTCTGGACATTGGCGGAACACCATCGGAACCTTCTCCGGCAACAGAAACAGTAGAAATCTGGATCAGTCTGCGTCCACTATTTTTACAGAATTCAATCAGATTTTCCACTCCGTGTACATTTATCTTCTCCAGTACATCACCAGCTGCAAAATGCTTTACGCAGGCTGCACAGTTAATAATGGTGTTAAATTTGTAATCTGCAAATTTCTCCACCTGTTCTTTCGAGGTAATATCGCCGTCCACACAGATAATACGCTCGCCAAACAGTTCCTGGCATGGATTATCGAAGTAATACATCAGCATATGCATCATTCGTTTCTCCATGGACTCATATTTACCCTTACGTACCAGACAGTAAACCTTACCGTCATAATTATCCAGGTAAGCCTTCAGAACATGAATTCCCAGGAAGCCGGTTGCACCTGTGATCATGATATCACCAATTTCTTCCTTTGTCACCTGGTTTACGTTTTCTTCCACATTTCCGCTGATCACGCTCTGGATCCGGTTATAATTGTAGCTGGAGAATTCGTTCTCACTCTGCGGATTTTCAAATGCCTCACTGTTATCCACGATTGCAGAAAGCTCACGGATGGTCGGATATTTGAAAATGTCTGCATATACAATGGAAATATTCTTGGAAAGGCACATAACAGCAACTTTTGATGCAGTAAGTGAGGAGCCTCCAAGTTCGAAGAAGTTATCCTCAATTCCTACTTTTTCAATGCCAAGTGCTTTTTCAAATATCTCGCAAAGTTTAATCTGGACAGCGGTAACAGGCTCCACATAGGCTGTGCTTGCTGTGGTGGTTACTTCTGGTACCGGAAGCGCCTTTTTGTCTATCTTTCCGCCAGGAGTCACCGGCATTTTCTCAAGATGGACAAAGAAGGATGGCATCATGTAATCCGGAATCAGCGGGTTCAGGAACAGTTTCAGCTCATCTTCCGGAATGATTTCACCAGTATAATAAGCTGTGATATATTTGTTTCCGCCTTTTTCGATCACTATAACAGCAGCATTCTTCACCTTATCGTGCTTCAGAAGAGCTCCTTCGATCTCACCAAGTTCAATACGATATCCTCTTATCTTTACCTGGGAATCGATTCTTCCGATATATTCAATATTTCCGTCACCTTTCATGCGGACCATATCACCGGTTCTGTAAAGACGTTTGTCCTCGTCACATACGGAGAACGGATTTTCCACAAATACGGAAGCCGTCTTCTCAGGAAGATTGTGATATCCTCTTGCAATCTGACGTCCGGCATGGCAAAGCTCACCAGAAGCGCCTACCGGAAGCCGTTTCATATTTTCGTCCACAATGTAGCTGCGGATATTCCGCTGTGACTTACCGATCGGGATGTTGTCGTACTGTTTGTCAACCCAGAACTCTGTGGAGGAAACAGTATTCTCCGTTGGACCGTAGCCATTGATCATCTGGTAAGTTCTATCCCGGTAATATTTGAACTTCTCACCACCCAGGGTGACAAATTTCAGGTTCGGAGCATCGTCAAGAAGCTCTGCAACCAACTCGCCCATCTGAGTTGGGAAGGTAGCTGTGGTAATTTTTTCTTCTTTTATGAATTTTCCAACAGCAACCGCATCTTTTCGTATGCTCTCTGGCAAAATGTACAGTACTGCGCCTGCAGTAAGCGGAGCAAACAGGTCGATCACGGATGCATCGAAGCAGAAGCTTGCAAACTCTGCCACAATATCATCTGGTGTCAGTTTTCTTGTCATAAGGATATACTCGATCAGGTTCAGCAGGTTCCGCTGTTCAAGCATAACACCTTTTGGTTTTCCGGTGGAACCGGATGTGTAGATCATATAAGCCAGGTTCTCTGGTTTCGGAGCTGTGAGCTCTACAGAAAGTGCAAAGTCTTTGGATTCTGCTGCCACGTCATCCAGGCTGATCACATTCTGGTCGTAGAAGCCTACCAGACTGCGGTAACGGTCTATTACAAGCAGGTTTTCTGCCTCGGAATCCTTCAGCATGTACTCAATTCTACTCTGCGGATATTCCGGATCCAATGGAACATACGCACCGCCGGCTTTCATAACACCGATATAAGCTACGGCATATTCCTTTGTTCTTCCGCACAGAATACCTGCAACCTTTTCCCTGCCAAAGCCATTTTCCGTAAGCTTCTGAGCAACATAATCTGACATATGGTCCAGTTCTTTATAGGTAAGCTCGCCCATTCCGTCTTTTACCGCCGGTCTGTCCGGATATTTTGCAACAGCTTCCCTGAACAGGTCTACAAAGGTCTTTCCGGCATGGGAAGGATCATCTTCCATTTTGGTTTCTTCCTCAAACATCAGTCTGATGTCTGCCGGCTCGTATTCTCTCAGGATTCCATCTGCCGTTGTTTCCAGGTTATCTGCAAGGTATTTGATGGTTTCCTCGTTGTACATGTCGCCTCTGTACTCAATCTCAAAGACAAACTTATTTCTCTCAATTGAAATACTGATGGAAACAGGTGCCTTTGCCGCATTCAGCTGAACAGGTTCTTCCTGCGCATATTCCCCGCCGATATTATCAAAGGCGAAGTTGTCGCCCTGATAGATCACCATGGCATCTGCCTTGATGTTGAACTCATGGCTGATCTGGGAGAACGGATAAATATCGTTGTTCATGGAATTAATCAGCTGCTGCTGGACAGCATTCAGGCAATCCGCAGTGCTTCCTGAGAAATCACAGTAAACGGGAAGAGTCTTTACCAGCATACCCACGGTATCGGAAAGTCTGGAATCGTTTCTGCCGTGGTAAATAGTGGTAAATACCGCATCCTTCCTGAAATTGTATTTTCCAAGAGTAATACCAAAAGCAGAGATAAAGAATACATTCTCTGTAATTCCGTGCTTCTTACAGAATGCCTTCACGTCCTGTACGGAGAACTCACTGGTCTCACGATGATACATCTCTGCGGTTGGAGCTGCTCCGCTCTTGTCTGGATAGAAGTTGATGCTTCCGCCCGCATTTTCAAAAACGGATTTATAGTAGTTCTCTGCATTCTTATAAGCATCACTTGCCAGAGCATCCCTGTTATCAAGGGCCAGATCATAGGAAGTATACTCTTCCACTTCCAGCTTTTCTCCGCTGTAAGCCCTGTTAATGTCGTTCAAGATAATGCCCAGGGAGGTACCATCTGCAACAATATGATGAATGTCAAGGAACAGATAATTTCCATCACAGGTTCTGTGAATCTCAAAGCGGAAAAGCTGTTCATTAAACAGCATGTACGGACGAACCAGAGTTTCCCGGTTCATTCCATTTATAATCTGCGTCTTATAAGTGAAAGCATCATTACGTTTCTGAAGGACTTCTCCTTCGTCGCTCATAAAGAGACGGGTTTTCAGGTAAGGATGAGCTGCAACGGTGCTGTCAATTGCTTCTGCCAGCTTATCCAGGTCAACCTTTTTGTCAAGCTTCAGAAGATATGGAATGTTGTAAATGGTGGATCCCATATTGGCTGTACACTCGATGAAAATTCCCTCCTGGGTATTGGTGAGAGGATAATTTTCCTGGATTTCCCTCTTGGTTTCTTTTCCGGCAGTCTTCACAAAGCTCTCTAACATCTGAATGGTTGGGTGATCCTTGATGTCAGATGTTTTTATCACAATGTCAAAAGCTTTGGAAATAAGGATATTCAGCTTAATAGCAGTGATAGAGGTCAGTCCTGCCTCGTAAATATCTGTGGTAATGCCGAATTCGGTATAGCCAAGAACCTCAGCAATACAGTCAAACAGCTTCTGCTGGGTCTCATTCTCCGGTTTCACGATCTCTTCCACTTTTCGCTCTGGCAGTGGAAGGGCTTTTTTGTTTACCTTCTGATTCTGGTTCAGCGGGATCTTGTCGATCTGCATGGTAACTGCCGGAACCATGTATGGAGGCTTGGTTTCTTTGATGAAATCATTTAACTTATTTATGTCAACCTGACTGTCAGATACTACATAAGCTGCAATGTATTTTCCACCGCCATTAGGATCATCAAAAGCTACTACGGTCGCATCCTTCATATCTTCTTATGACCTCCTCAACCTCGGAAAGCTCAATTCGAAAGCCTCTGACCTTAACCTGGGAGTCTTTTCTTCCAATGATCTGGATATTTCCATCTGGAAGATATCTGGCAACATCACCGGAATGATACAGGACTTCATAGCCTTCTGCATCGTCATAAACATTTTTTGTATAAACTTCCGAAGTTTTCTCCGGTTTATTCAGATAGCCTCTGGAAACCTGCCATCCGGAGATCATCAGTTCACCGCAGGCACCGTATGGAAGCAGATGACCAAACTTATCGGCTATATAAAGCTTGAAATTATCAAGCGCTTTTCCGATTGGAATATTTGAATAATATTTATCCACTTCAAATACAGTTGTAAAAATTGTGCACTCTGTAGGACCATACGCATTAAAGAATTTATAATCCTTCGGCGGCTCCATAGGAACAAGCTTCTCTCCGCCTATGGAAAGATATTGCAGACTCTCGCAGCTCATTTCCATCGCAAACTGTCTTCCCACCTGTGTAGTCATAAAGGAATGGGTAACGCCATTCTCTTCAAAATAACGCTGAAGTGCAATGAAATCAAGGCGGATTTCTTCCGGAATAATGTGAAGCTCTGCACCGTTTGCAATTGCACCGTAAATATCCATCATGGAAGCATCAAATCCAAAGGACGCATAAGCTGCTATTTTGGAGCTGTGATCTACCTGGTAATACTTTTTGTACCAGTGGCAGAATGCAGTGATATTTCCATATTCCAGCATACAGCCTTTCGGCACGCCGGTGGAGCCGGAAGTGTACAGTAAAATAAACAGATCATGAAGCTCTGGCTTCTTAAGTTCCACATCACGCTCTTCCAGCTGTGGGATCTCATCTGTAAATAAAACAGGTCCCTGATAGCCGTCTACCAGCGGCAGAAGCTCTCTGTCTGCGATCAAAAGCTTAGCAGCAGAATCCTCCAGCATGTACATCAGGCGGTCTTTCGGGTAAGTAGGGTCAAGAGGCTGGTATGCCGCACCGGCTTTGATCACGCCCATTGGTGCGATGGCCATGTATTCGCAGCGGGGGATCAGAATGGAGACTACATCCTCCCTGCCGATTCCCTGGGATGCAATATATTTTCCAAGTCTGTTGCTGAGCTCGTCCAGTTCTTTGTATGTATATTTCCGGTCTTTAAATACCACTGCGGTGTGGTCTGGAATGGTCTCTGCCAATTCAGCGAACATGTCAGAAATGGTTTTGCTTCTGTCAAATTCGTTTTCTGTATGATTGAATTCTGCGATCTTGTTTACCCCACTCTGAGAGATCACAGAGATTTCAGAAACATATTTTGTTTTCAGCATGGAGCTCATGGCAGCTTCATAGGAATCCAGGATTCCGTCAATAAAGGCCTGGCTGTACATGTCGCTGCGGTATTCTGCTGTAAGCACATAAGTGTGGTTGTACTCTCTTACCTGGATCAGCAGAGGCATTTTGGCCATATCCAGGGAAAGGTCGTGGCCTCTGGCAATGGTGTCTCCAATTGGATAATCGTCGCTTAACTCTGCCTGGTATGCAAAGGTAAGATCCGAATTCAGCCCGTATTTTGCACAAATATCGGAAAATGGGAAAATATCGTTTGCCATGGAGGACAGCATCTGCTCGGAAAGCTCTGCCATATACGCCTGTACGGTGGTCTTCGGGTCGAATTTGCAATAAACAGGAAGGGTTTTTACCAGCATGCAGACTGTGTTTTCAAGCCTGGAATCGTTTCGTCCATTATAAATAGTAGACAACAGACTGTCCTCTGCATTGGAGTATTTTGCCATAAGGATGCCGAACAGACCTGTAAATAAAATATTCGGGGTAACACCCAGCTTCTCGCAATAGGAAAGAATGGCCTCTTCTTTTAGGCCCATGGTCTTCTCCAGATAACCTTTTTCAGGAGCTTTTCCATTCAGGTCTGGCATAGGGAGGGATTCCGTTTCAATTCCTTCAAAAATACTGTCATAATATTTCTCAGCTTTTTTGTATTTGCCCTCTTTCATCTGCTGTTCTTCGTCAAGGGCCGCATCAAATCCGGTATAGGACTCTTTTTCCAGTTTTTCACCCATATAGGCCTTATTGATATCCTCGAAAATGATATCATAGGAGTTGCCGTCAGCAATAATATGGTGGAAATCAGTAAAGAGGTATTTCTTATCTTCTGTCACATAAATTGCCACACGAAGGAGACGTCCCTTTTCCAGCTTAAACGGACGTACAAGGCTTTCCTTCTGGCTGGCAAATTTCTCATTTGTGGTCTCGATTACTTCCGGCACAAATGTCTCATTTCCAGGGCGCTGTACCATCTCCCCATTATCGTCAAGATATACCTGTGTGAGCAGATAGGAATGGGCGCTTACCATTCTGGCAATTGCATCGGATAATTTCCGGGTATCCACTGTTGGATCCAGTTCAAAAAGGAAGGGGATATTGTATACGGTACTCTCAGGATTTTTGCTGCATTCTGCAAAAATACCCTTCTGGGAACCGGTAAGAGGATAAACCTCTCTCTTTTCGTAGGTTCTGAGTTTCGGCGCCAGCATGACATATTTTTCCAGCTTCTCCACGGTATTGTTCTCGTGGATATCGCTTGTTTTTACGGTAACACCAAATTCCTCTGAGATCAGAACACAGAGCTTCATTGCACTGATGGAGGAAAGGCCGGCCTTGTAAAAACTGGTGTCGCTTCCGAAGAAGTCGTTTTCTACTACTTGGGCCACAATGTCAAAGATCTTCTTCTGCATTGGAGTTTCCGGCTCTTTCAGATTTCTGGGCTGCGCCACCGGCTTGGGCAATGCTTTTTTGTCAATTTTGCCATTCTGTGTTAAAGGCATTTTTTCCAGCTGGATGAAAACATCCGGAACCATGTAATGAGCCAGGGATTCTGACGCATAAGCGGTAAGCGCTTCAACATCGATCTCACGGTCTGCCATAAAGTAGCAGCAAAGATATTTATTATCCGCCGGTACTGTAATACTGGTGATAATTCCTTCGAAGCTGTTAACAACCTCCTCGATCTCACCAAGCTCGATTCTGAGACCGCGAAGCTTGATCTGATTGTCAATTCTTCCGAAAAATTCGATCTCGCCATCTGGAGTGATCTTTGCAAGATCGCCTGTTTTATAGGCTCTTTCTCCGTTGAGAGTGATGAAAACCTCCGCTGTTTTCTCCGGCAGATTGATGTAGCCACGACCTACTCCAAGACCTGCAATTACAAGCTCTCCGGTCTCTCCGTCCGGAAGGATCCTGTTCTCTTTGTCAACCACATAAACCTGAACATTGCCGTTTGGCTTTCCGATGGTAATGTTTTTGCTGTCGGTGATTACCTTCATGGTACAGCTGATGGTAGTCTCGGTTGGTCCATAGCCGTTCATAATATAAGCATCCGGGTTTACTGCGTGAATCTTGTCAAAAAGTGCAGGCGGGAATGCTTCTGCTCCTACGTCAAATACCTTGATCTGGGCAGCTGCTTCCTGAAGCTGGGGCAGATCGATCATATTGGAAAGATAGGTAGGAGTTGTGGTCATAATATCCACTTTATTTTTTACAATTAAATCTCCGAGCATAATGGGATTCAGGATCTCTTCATCGCTTGCGATCACTGCGGTCATTCCATTGGTGAGAGGGAGAAATTCCTCCAGTACCGAAACATCAAATGTCATGGCTGCCATGGAAAGGGAAACGCTTCCCCTGCTTACATAGCCATAGGTTTCTGCATTCTTTGGATTGGGATTTACAAAATTGGCAAGGTTGATATGCTCGATCATAACACCTTTTGGTTTTCCCGTGGAACCGGAGGTGTAAATACAGTAGCAAAGATCATGTTCCTTAATCCTGGTATCCGGGTTTCCGGCATTTGGATTTTCCAGCAGTTCTTCAAGCAGAAGCACCTTACAGGAAAGCCTGGAAAACAGCTCCTGGCGCTCCTTCGCGATCTCCTCTGTGGTGATAATAAAGGGAACTCCTGCATCTTCAAAAATGAACTGCACACGGTCATCGGGATAATCCGGAGCTGCAACAGCAAATGCACCACCAGCCTTCAAAATACCCTGACGGACTGCGTAAAAGTCACAACAGCGCTCCAGTACCACACCTACGATTTTTTCACAGCCAACGCCTTTTTCAATAAGAGAATTCGCAATTCTGTTTGCTCTTTCATTCAGCTGTGCGTAGGTAAAGCTTTCCTTGCTGGAAGCTACAGCACATTTGTCAGGATGAAGCCGCACCTGCTCTTCAAACAGCTTTGTCACAGGCTGAAATTCAAAAACAAAATTGCTCTTTTCGTTAATGTCAGACATTTCCTGCACCTCCTAAAATGATATTATAGTATTATTCATATCAATTGCGCGGATATAATCCATTGATTTTGAAATCTTTTTCACCAGCTCAATTCCATGGATATCAAACTCCTCATGGTCATAGCTGTATTCCAACGGATTAAAATTCACTCCGTTGTCTCTTATCCTTAACTGGCAAATGTCATCCTCCAGGCAAAGATTGATGTCGATCCAGTTGGAAGTTTTTCCACCAAATTTAATGATATTCACAGTCATTTCTTCTGCACACACGGCAGCAAGATTGGCTCTGTTTCCGGATACACCGTTTTCCTTGCAGAACTCCAGGATTTTTCTGTTAACCGCGCCAGCTTCTTCCATGGTGCTCTTAATGGAAAAATCAAAATTGATTCCGGGATTTTGGTCCGGAACAATATAAAAAGTAGAATTTTTGTGTTTGATCTTTCGGAAAATCCAGGCTGCGATCAGGGTTATGATCTCTGTGGCAACGAATGCAGCACCAATTCCATTTGTACCGATTCCATCAATCTGTTTCCAGATAGAAATTCCTATAAATGTTGCAGGAAGAACTGCCACTGCGTTTTCAAGGAAGGTAACAAAGCTTGCAATTGCAGTCTCTTCAATAGATTCATAATAGCTTACGGTAAATTTATTCCAGAGATAAGGCACTACACATAAAGCAAAAATACGCAGTGCATGAACCATCTCCCGTCCCAGCTCTCCGCCGCCTCCGAACATAATGGTGATCTGTTCTGTAAACAGCATGATCAGAACGAATATGACTGCCAGCACGATGTAGCTGTATTTCAGCATTTTTTTGCACAGGACACGGATTCCCACATAGTCTTTTTCTCCAAAAAGAATTCCTGCAACATTAGGAATTACACCAATAATTCCGCCTGTAAGCATTTCCACGATCAGCAAAACATTGTCGCAGACCGTAAATACTGCCATTCCGTCTTCCCCGATCTGATTCATAATGATGGTGTTCAGACCAAGGGCTTTTACAAAATTGGTTGCCATGAAAACAAGCATGGGCACACCTGTAATCACTGCCTCCTTCACGATTCCGAAATCCTTTGCATTCAGCCGCACGAAACTGATATTCCTCTTATCTGAGCGAATATAGAAAAGAAAAACCACCATGGCAAAAAGGAAGCCAAGTACCGTTGATAAGGATGCACCTGTAACTCCAAGTGGTGTAAATCTAAGAAATATGTAATCCAGCACAAGATTTATCACGTTGGCTGCGATCAGATAAACAGAAGCAAGCTCTGGATGGTTTTCCACCCCAAGGTAGTTTACCATCATCAGACCGATTCCGATTACCGGTGCACCTAACATGCTAATGCGGATATAGTCTCTTGTATAAGTTGTCAAAACTCCGTCTCCGGATACCAGAAATCTGGCAATAGGTCCTGCAGCAGGAAATGCAATAAGAGAAAACAGCAGTCCCACCACGAGTGTGACGATGAAAGTGGCTGAAAACAATCTCGAAGCCCCTTCTTTGTCACGTTTACCAAGCATATTTCCTGCGGCTATGGAACCTCCCACACCCAGACAGTAACCGGTAAGCTGAACTATCGTTTCAACCGGAAGACTCATTGTGACTGCGGACATTGCTTCTACACCAATTAAATTACTTACAAAGATAGTGTCCACAATGTTTCCAAGCTGAAGTGCCAGCGACATCATAATACCTGGAACGATATACTTGTTTAATTTCGCATTCAGCAACCTGTTATTTCTGTTTTCCACCATTCCATCCCCTTTCGAAATTTTGGAGTATTTCTAAACAAAATCAGAATACTCCATATTTATATATAATTTAGCAAAAAATGAAATATTTTTCAATAAAGCAACGAAAATAACGTCAAATTAAACAAAAATAGCTTAAAAAAATACCGGTTTCCCGAAGATATCCCTTTAATGGAATTCTTTGGAAACCGGTAGTATCCTTCCTGATATGTAATTATTCAGCAGACTCCAGAACATGTTTAAAAAGGCTTTCTGCAAAATATACGTCACAATTTGCGGAGCCTGCAGATTGCAGGAAATAAATTTTCAGGCAAGCTCCAAAGCCCTGTGGCAGGCTGCTTTATGCCCCTTTTCCACCTCCTGAAGCACAGGAGCTTCCTGCCTGCAGCGGTCTGTTGCATAGGGACAGCGGGTATGGAATTTACATCCTGACGGTGGATTGTAGGCACTTGGCACGTCACCCTCCAGAATGATACGCTGACGTTTCTTCTTCACATCTGGAAGCGGGATTGCAGAAAGAAGAGCTTTTGTATAGGGGTGCATCGGATTGGAATAAAGCTGGGCTTTTTCTGCAACCTCAACCACACTTCCAAGATACATAACTGCGATTCTGTCACTGATATGGCGGACTACGCTCAGGTCATGGGAGATAAACAGGTAGGTCAGATTTTTCTTCTGCTGCATATTTCTCATAAGATTCAGCACCTGCGCGCGGACAGATACGTCCAGTGCGGAAACTGCCTCATCACAGACAACAAATTCCGGATTCAGGATCAGTGCCCTTGCAATTCCGATTCGCTGCCTCTGACCGCCTGAAAACTCGTGAGGAAAACGATTCAGATACTGTTTATCCAGTCCAACCTCCTGAAGGATCTCTTCCACCATTTCCCTGCGTTCTTCCTTAGTCCCCACTTTATACACCTCAAGAGGGGCACTGATCAGATCATAAACGGTCATTCTGGGATTCAGGGAGCTATATGGATCCTGGAAAATAATCTGCAGCTTCCGGCGCATTTCCCACATTTTTTTCTTATCATAGGTAAGGATATCTTCCCCATTGTACATAACCTGGCCCTCTGTTGCCGGGATCAGGCGGAGAATGGTTCTTCCCAGAGTGGATTTTCCGCAGCCGGACTCTCCGACCAGGCCCAGTGTCTCACCCTTTCTCACAGAAAGACTTACATGGTCTACTGCTTTTACTACAGATGGATTACGGTTCAGAAGCCCTTTTTTTGCCGTAAAATATTTGGATAAATCCTTTGTTTCCAATAAGATTCCTGTGTTCTCACTCATTCTTTCTCACCCTCGTATCTGAAGCAGCTTACCAGAGAATTTCCAGCATGGTAAACGCCTGGTTTTTCTTTCATGCAGCGGTCTTTTCCGTAAGGACATCGGGGAGCAAATCTGCAGCCTGCAGGCATGGCGTCCGGTGCCGGAACGGTGCCCTCAATGGTATTCAGCAGCTCTACATCCTCATCAAGGCGGGGAATAGAGTTCAAAAGTCCCTGTGTGTAAGGATGCTTCGGTCTTTCAAAAATGTCCTCAATGCTGCCGTATTCTACTGCTTTTCCTGCATAAAGAACAAGCACATCGTCTGCGGTCTCTGCAACTACCCCCATATCATGGGTAATCAGCATAATAGCCGTTCCCATTTTTTCCCTAAGCTCACACATCAGCTCCAGGATCTGTGCCTGGATGGTTACGTCCAGGGCTGTGGTAGGCTCATCTGCGATAAGAAGTCTTGGCTCGCAGGATACTGCCATGGCGATCATCACTCGCTGGCGCATACCGCCAGAAAGCTGATGCGGATATTCCTTCATCCGCTTCTCCGGAGCAGCGATCCCAACTCTTTTCAGAACGTCCACAGCTCTTGTCCAGGCTTCCTTTTTGCCGCAGTTCTGGTGGAGCATAATTGGTTCCATCAGCTGGGTTCCAATAGTCAGAGTCGGATTCAGGGCAGTCATTGGATCCTGAAAAATCATGGCAATATCATTTCCGCGGATCCTGCACATCTCTTTCTCCGGAAGCCCTATCAATTCTTTTCCATCCAGTTTGATGCTGCCGCCGGAAATCCGGGCGTTGCTTCCAAGAAGCTGAAGGATAGACATGGATGTGACACTTTTTCCGCATCCGGACTCGCCTACAATTCCGAGAATCCTGCCTTTTTTTACAGAAAAGCTTACACCGTCAACGGCTGTATTAATGCCTTTTTTTGTCTGAAACTGTACCTGTAAATTCTCTACTGAAAGTAAAGATGCCATAGCTGTACTCCTTTTTCTCTTAATTAACTCACTGTGATTCTTTCACAGCTCCTGAAATCCGCCAGACATGAGAGTCTTTTCTCTCATATTTGGCGGGTTCCAGGATCAAAAGCTTTATCCGCTTTTGTCCTGTTTCCCATTTTTATTACTCTTTATCCCACTCCCAGGAAGACCAGTTCAGACTATTAAAGTCTGCAACGTTCAGGTTCTTCATGCTCTTGTTGTAAGCGGTAAGAAGGTTCTTTGTATATAAGTAGCCCATAGCTGCTTTTTCTACAACCTTTTCCTGATACTCATCGAAGTATGGTTTTCTTGCTTCAAAAGTAAGCTCTGCGTTTCCTTTGTCGATCAGGTCAGAAAGCTCTGTATCCTGAAGCTGGCAGAAGTTGCAGGAGCTTTCCGGATAAATCATTTCACGGCTCTCACTTGGGTCAAGAGTTCCGCCGGAACCAATGATTCCAAGATCATGCTCGCCGTCAAGCATACGGCTCATCAGAGTTGCAAAGTCCATCTGCTCAATTTCTACATTTACACCGATATTTGCAAAATCCTGTACGATCAGGGCTGCACATCTCTCGGTAATGCTGCTTCCAGAGGAGATGAAGAATTTCAGTGTCTGTCCAGCCGGGAAGCCTGCTTCTGCAAGCATCTCTTTTGCTTTTTCAGGATCGTACTGAACCTGAACTTTGTCATTGTAGTATGGGCTTACCGGTGCGATCGGGGTCATGATCGGAGTTCCCTCTCCCATAAGAAGACCATTTACCAGTACGTCACGGTTGATTGCCATATTCAGTGCCTGGCGAACTTCCTGAGTAAGATATTCCTTCTGAGTATTGAAGATCAGAGTGGTATAGGAAGTGGTAGGAACAGACTCTGTTACCAGGTTATCCTGGGACTTGGCTGTTTCCCAGTCATCAGTCAGTACGGAACCGAATCCGATCAAATCAAGCTCGCCGTTCATAAGACCGGAAAGAACGTTTGCGGACGGTACTACACGGATGATCAGACGGTCAATATTTGGAGTTCCAAGATAGTAGTTTTCATTCTTTGTGAATTCCATACGCTCACCATTGATCTCACTGTCATAGATGAATGGGCCGGAACCTACCGGATTTGCCCAAAGGTCAGGAGCATTGATCTCTTCTGCTGTTTTTCCTTCAAATATATGTTTCGGGATGATGAAAACAGTGTCGATATCCTGCAGGAATGTATCAGGATACATAGCCTCTTTTAATTTGAAGGTTACTTCATAATCGCTGTCTGCAGTTACTTCGATAGAATCCTCGGAAAGCTCTGCTCCGGAATCATCCACACCGGCAATGTACTCCAGGTGATAACGGCTCTTTGCCTCTACAGACGGATCAGAATACATCTGGTAGCTGAATACAACGTCCTCTGCTGTAACCGGCTCACCATCAGACCATACTGCGTCTTCATGAAGCTTAAAGGTAACTGCGTCACTGGCATCGTTTACAGTCCAGGACTCAGCAAGGCGTCCCTCAATGGAACCGTCTGCGTTTGTCTGTGTCAGGCGGTCATAAATCTGGTCACAGATAAAACGGGTGTAGTTGCTTGTGGTGTTCAGCGGCATCATGGTATCCCATGCCTGGTCCATAGCAGCTGTTACAACTTTTTCCTCTGCCTCAGCAGCAGCCGGAACAGCATAACCTGCTACCATGCTTCCTGCAAGCAGGAGCGCTGCAGCCTTTTTCATGTTGAATTTCATAGGTCTCCTCCTTTTTTCTTTTGTCAGGGATGTTTTTCTCTGACAGGTTTTGTGAAGCAAATCAGTCCGGGAAACTCCCGGAACCAATCTTATGTCAACGGACTGTCCGGTCTTGCATCAAGACCTTCATGATCCTGAGACATTACAGTTTGATTTTCGGATCCAGCGCATCGCGGATGCCGTCGCCCAGAAAATTAATACTTAACACCGTGATCAGAAGTGCAAGTCCCGGCGGAAGCCAGATCCACAGCTTCTGGGAAAGCACAGTAATGGACTGCGCATCGTAGAGCATATTTCCCCAGCTTGCTCCCGGCGGCTGTACACCCATGCCAAGGAAGCTTAACGATGATTCAGAAAGGATGGCACTCGCCATCTGGAATGTGATTGCGATCAGGATCGGGGCAAAAGAGTTTGGAAGAACATACTTTGTCACGATCTTGAAATTGGAGGTACCAATTGCCCTTGCAGATTCTACATATTCTTTCTCGGATACGGAAAGTACATTTGCATAGATCAGTCTGGCAAACTGTGTCCAGCCGAGCACACCAATGACACAGGTTACAGACCAGACAGACGGTCCCAGAACAGCAACCAGCACCAGGATCAGCACAATTGATGGAAAAGACATAAAAATATCTGCAATTCGCATAATAACTGCTTCTGCCTTTCCTCTGGCATAACCAGCAACCAGGCCAAGAGGAACTCCAATTGCGCAGCTGATCAGTGTGGAAACAAAACCAACCAGCAGAGAGGTTCTTCCGCCATACATCAGACGGGCAAAAACATCACGCCCGATAGCATCAGTTCCAAGGATGTGCGCTCCTCCCGGAGCTGCAGAAAAGGCAGTGTAATCTGAAGTATAAGGATCCAGTTTCAGGATCATGGGAAGAAAAACCACCATCAGGATTTCCACGATCAGGACCACCAGACCTACCATAGCCATTTTGTGTTCTTTCAGTTTATCAAGTACCTCGGAAAGATAGCTTACATTTTCGTTTTTCTGTTTTTTCATTTCTGTCTTCTATCCTCCCTTATTTATAGCTGATTCTCGGATCCAGAATTCCGTATGCAACATCAGTGAGAATATTCGCAATAAGAACCGCTGCCGCGATCATAACCGTGATTCCCATAATAACCGGGTAGTCTCGTCCGTTGATCGCTGTTACCATAAGAGAACCAATTCCCGGCCATCCGAAAACCTGCTCGGTTACAACTGCGCCGCCTACAATAGAAGGAATGGACATTCCCACAACTGTAACGACCGGTGTAAGGGCATTTTTCAAGGCGTGCTTCATGATCACTTTCCATTTGGTAAGACCTTTGGACTTGGCGGTACGAATGTAGTCGTCCTGCATAACTTCCAGCATACTGCTTCGCATGTGCCTTACCCATCCTCCGATCTGCTGAAAGGAAAGGACCAGACAAGGCAGGATCATGTGCTTCATCAGATCTCCGAATGTATGAGCTCCGCTTGAGCTGTACATTCCTCCTGATGGCAGAATGTTAAACACAATGGCGAACAGGTAAATAAATACCAGTCCTACAAAGAAGTTCGGAGTCGCCATCATCAGCATAGACAGACCGCCGGAAAAGTAATCTCTTCCTGAATTCGGCCTGGAGGCAGCAAAGATTCCAAGAGGAATGGATACGATCAATGACAGTACAATGGAGCTTGCTGCCAGAATCGCAGTAGCCGGAAGACGCTCCAGTATCATCGCTGCCACCGGTCTCTGGGTGCTGTAGGAAAATCCCAGATTTCCCGTAAGCAATTGTTTCAGCCAGGTAAAATACTGAATGATCACCGGCTGATCCAGTCCAAGTGCCACTCTCTTACGTTCCAGCTCTGCCGGAGTAATTCCCGGATCTGCCAGAAGTGCATCCAGCGGTGAACCAGGCGCCATATTCAGAATAAAATAGGCCAATATGGTAATTCCGAAAAAAGTGGGAATGGCGATCAGTATTCTTTTTAATATGTATTTCCACTTCATAGTGTTTTCCCTTCATCTCCTTTTCCTAGAACCTGTTTAAAAAAGTATTTCCGCAAGCTCCCGCAAATTGTGGCGCACATCTTGCAGAAAGCCTTTTTCAACCACGCTCTACCATAATCCGGATAATCTCTTTATCCGTTTCGCACATACCTTCCTTCGCCAGCTGTCCCACGTTCCGGATGGTATTTTCCACACCGTGGGTAACGATTCCATCACCTCCGTAGAACTGCTGTCCCTGTATGTACATTTCATAGCCCATGATTCCGGCATCGACTGCTGCTGAAATCTTGGCTGCGCAGGAGGCTTTCGCTCCGTCACAGATGATTCCGGAAACAATTGCCAGGGAATTCACGATTGTATGTGCAATTACTTCATAATCGCCGCCGTAGAGATAAGCAATTCCTGCACCGCTTCCGCAGCCTGCACTTACTGCACCGCAATAGGCAGAAAGAGTTCCGATTCCCGTCTTCAGATGAATGGTTACAAGATTGGAAAGCACCAGGGCGCGAAGCATTTTGTCATGGGAAACCTGCAGCTCTCTGGCAAATTCAATGACCGGAATGCTGGCAGTCATGCCCTGATTGCCGCTTCCGGAATTGATCACTACCGGAAGTTCACAGCCGTTCATTCTTGCATCGGAACCGGCAGCCGCCATGGCTTTGGCGCGCACCTTGACATCCTGATCGCCGTAAGTGGCCAACAGGACCTTTCCGATATTGGCTCCATAATTACCGCGGAGCCCTTCCTCGGCGATCGCCATGTTGTAACGAACCTGACGTTCCAGTACTTCCCGGACATCTGCAAGGTCCACTTCCTTTGCAAATGCAAAGATTTTTTCTATGGTAAGCGTCGATTTGTCTGCCAGTGCGGATTCTTCTTTTCCGGTAATCTCTTTTGCCAGAAGAATCTCCCCGTTTCTGGACACATGCACCAGATTCGTGTGGAAATCGGTGATCCGTACACTCGCGTTATCTTCTCCGTGATATAAAGTAATCTGAATATCAAAGATCAGATCAGAGGATGCCTCACAGACACTGCACGGAACCTCTTTCAGGAAGGTTCCCATCGCTTCGATGTCTTCCTGTTCCACATGGGAGATGACCTCCAGTTCCTTCGCAGCATCTCCTGCCACGATTCCGGCAGCTGCGGCGGCTTCGATTCCACGCAGTCCACCGGTATGGGGAACAACCACGCTTTTTACATTTTTTATAATATTTCGGCTGACCGCAACCTCCACCCGCTCCGGCAGGGCTCCCAGTATCTTTCTGGCAACAGCTCCCGCATAAGCGATGGCGATAGGCTCGGTACATCCCATCGCCGGCACCAGTTCATCTTTCAGGATCTGGACATAAGTTCGGTAATATTCTTTTGAAAGCATATTTCTATCTGTTCCTCACTCTTTTTATTTTTTCCAGCATGCCACCATATGGCCCGGTGTTCTCTCTTCCAGTTCCGGTTCCTGCTGTCTGCACTGATCGGTCGCGTAAGGACAGCGTGTATGGAAACGACAGCCGGACGGAACATGCAACGGACTCGGAAGATCTCCCTCGATGCCGCAGTGTTCCAGACTGAGTGCCCGCTTGGGATCTGCGATCGGAATGGAGGCCAGAAGTGCCCGGGTGTATGGGTGGCATGGATTGTCATACACTTCATCGCTTTCTCCGCTCTCCACGATCTTACCAAGGTACATTACACCGATCCTGTCGGAGATATGGCGCACCATGGACAGATCATGTGCCACAAACAGATACGTCAGTCCCAGTTCCTGCTGCAGATCTTCCAGCACGTTGACAACCTGTGCCTGGATCGATACGTCCAGTGCGGAAATCGGCTCATCGCAGAGCAGGAATTCCGGATTGACGGATAAGGCTCTTGCGATACCGATACGCTGACGCTGTCCGCCTGAAAACTCATAGGCATATTTTTCCATATCGTCTGCCTTCATACCTACTTTTTCAAGAAGGTTTACGATCCGCTCATCCATCTCTTTTTCCGGAAGTTTTTCAAAGACAGATATCGGTTCGGCCATGATCTCCCTTACATTCTGATGGGGATCCAGCGCAGAATAGGGATCCTGGAAAATAATCTGCATTCTTTTATGATATGCAAGGAGTTCTTTACCTTTTGTCTTTGTGATGTCGTGACCGTCGTAGGTTAAGATTCCATCTGTCGGCTCATACATACGGATCAGAGTACGTCCCAGTGTGGACTTTCCACAGCCGGACTCTCCCACCAGACCGAAGGTTTCTCCTTTTTTAATAGAAAGGTTCACACGGTCCACCGCCCGTACTTCCTGTACCAGTTTTCCGAAGAAATTTTTGACCGGGAAATACTTGGACAGATTCTTCGCTTCCAGAAGATATTGTTCTTTTGTTTCCATATTATTTCTCCTCTTCTTTCTTCTCTTTCTCGTCCAGTTCTTCTTTTGTGAAGATACATCTGGAGGACTGGGTATCGGAATATGCCCGCATGGACGGGATCCCTTTCTTACATTCCTCACATGCAAACCGGCAGCGGGTCACAAATGGACATCCCGCCGGCGGATTCGCCAGAGACGGTGCCATACCAGGGATCGGTTCGAGGCGTTCCCGACATCCGCTCTCACATTTTGGAATCGCATGAAGCAGTGCTCTCGTGTACGGATGGGTCGGATGTTCGAAGATCTCTTCTGTGGTTCCCTCTTCCATGATCAGACCCCCGTACATCACTTCGA
>OHWM01000462.1_pt1 | contig 21073 bp, 19 predicted proteins | sample 1579731 | NCBI WGS metagenome assembly OHWM01 (sample SAMEA3882510, study PRJEB24775) | human gut metagenome | biome: human-associated habitat; feature: intestine environment; material: feces | place: Netherlands | collected 2009/2010
CTTTACCGACGGCGACGAAATACTGGAAAACTACCGTCCCGCCTTCGACATCATCTTTCTGGATGTGGAGATGAAGCGCCTCAACGGCATGGAGACCGCCCAGCGCATCCGCGAGCTGGATGACGATGTGCTGCTCATCTTCATCACCAACATGGCGCAGTATGCCATCAAGGGGTACTCGGTGGGGGCGCTGGATTACGTGCTCAAGCCCGTACCGTACTTTGCGTTTTCGCAGCAGCTGCAAAAGGCGGTCAACCAGCTGGCCCGGCGGGCGCGGCATTACCTGGCAGTCCCGGTGGACGGCGGTATGCGCCGCCTGGACACCGCCGCCATCTATTATATGGAAAGTGACGGCCACAAGGTCTGCTTTTACACCGAGGATGGCGACTTCATCGCCCCCGGCGCGCTGAAAGCCTATGAGGAAAAGCTGGCGAACCGCCCCTTTGCCCGCTGCAACAGCGGGTATCTGGTCAACCTGGCGCAGGTGCGCGGCGTGCAGCAAAGCGAGGTCCAGGTCGGGCCGCACACCTTACAGATCAGCCGCCCGCGGCGCAAGGCGTTTCTGGCCGCCCTGGCCGATTACATCGGGGGTGAGGGCGTATGACCGCAGTACCGGACATCCCACGCCTGTACACGGCCCTGGCCGAGTGCCTGGCTACTTTATTATATGCCCAGCAATTGACGCCGCGCTATTCGGCCAGACGCAGCACCGTCAACAGCCTGATCTGGATGGCCGGGCTGGCGGTGTTTATGCAGCTGACCGGCTCGGTGCCGCTGGTGCTGTGGCTTCCCTGCATGGTGGCCGCCATCGGCTCGATGTATCTGTTTTTGTGGTGCACCTGCGAGACTACCCCGCTGGAAGCCGGGTATTACTGTGCCCGGGCGTTTATTTTGGCCGAGCTGGCCGCCAGCGTGGAGTGGCAGCTGCACTGTGCCCTGTGGCCCCAGCGCAGCGGGCGCGACCCGCTGGCCGTGCTGCTGCTTGTTCTGGTGTACGGTGTGCTGTTTACCGCCGTATACTGGATGGAAAAGCGTCGCAGCACCCAGCCCGCCAAGCTGCACATCTCGCCCTTGGGCATGCTGACGGCGGTCATCATGGCCATCACGGTTTTCGCCGTCAGCAATTTGAGCTTCGTCAATAACAACGAAGCTACGATGAGCATCCGCTATATCCGCACGCTGGTGGACCTGGCGGGTGTGCTGATTTTGACCGTCCAGCATGAGCAGCTGCGGGAAAGTGCCCTGCACAGCGAGCTGACCGCCATGGACGATGTACTGCGCCGCCAGTACGAGCAGTACCGCCAAAGCAAGGAAAACATCAAGCTCATCAACCGGCGCTACCATGAGTTAAAGGTGCAGATCGCCACCATCCGTGCCGAGCGCGACCAGGCCAAGCAGGATGCCGCCCTGGCCGCCATGGAAAGCGACATCCGCCGCTACGAGGCCGAGAACAAGACCGGCAACCCCGTGTTGGACACGCTGCTGACTGCCAAAAGCTTGTACTGCCAGCAGCACGGCATCAACATGACCTGCGTGGCCGACGGCAAGCTGCTGGATTTTCTTTCCACCGGCGAGATTTGCACCATCGTGGGCACCGCGCTGGATAACGCCACCGAGAGTGTGGCCGCCGAGCCGGCCCCGGAGAAAAAGCTGATCCGGGTAGCCATCTACGCGCAGAACGGCTTTGTGATGCTGCGGTTCGAGAACTACTGCGCCCAGCCCGTGGAGCTTGGCCCCGACGGCCTGCCCCTGCGCAGCGCCCACGGCGGCTATGACCTAAAAAGCGTCCGCGCCGCCGCCGAAGCCCACGGCGGCACACTGACCCTGCATTGGGAGAATGAGTGGTTTACGCTGCGCGTGCTGCTGCCGCAGAAATAAGCAGAATAGGGGAGAGGCCCTGCACCTCTCCCTTTTTTGCTGCCACAGCAACATGCACAAATGGGAGCGGCTTTGCTTTGTGCAACATCCACAGCAATTTTTGATACAATTTTGCAACTTTTACAGATTATGCTGTGAAAACGGCAGTTTGTGCAAAATGCAGCCACAAGAGATTCGCTTGTGATAGACTATTGCCAATGAAGCGAAAGCTCATCTTTGCGCAAAGGAAATTTATTATTTAAGAAATCAGGAGGTTATTATGAGAAGAATGCCTGTGGTACGGGGAACCGCAGCGGTTATGGCGTTTCTTACCTTAACAACTGTATCCGCCTCTACCCTAATGTTCACCTATTCCGGTGCCATCAACAAAGCACTGAATATCAACACAAGCAAGATCGTAGAGACCGACGACGCCAGTGCCGTGAACACTGCCTATTATGACAACGAGTTCGGCACCGACTACACCAACAAACAGGCCGCCCTGAAGGTAGAAATGGAAGTGGCTGCAGAAAACGTAGCCCAAGCCGAGGAGGGTACGGTTCTGCTTCGCAACGAAAACGCAGCCCTGCCGCTTGCCGACACAAGCCGTGTGACCATTTTCGGTAACGGTGCGGCTCATTCCACCATGGGCAAAAGCACGACTTCCAGCGTGGCGTCGATTCCTACTATGACCTTCGGCGCTGCTATGCAGAAAGTTTTTGGCGCGGATAATGTCAACACTACGCTGCTGGATAATGCTTACGCATCTCTGGGTGCCACCACTGCCACCGAGGTTGTGGAAGCTCCCATTTCTGACGTAGAAAAATATGCCAGCAGCTGGTCCGGCGATTACAACGATGCCGCCATTGCCGTATTTACCCGTCTGGGCGGCGAGAGCAACGATACCGCCATGTTTGGCAAGGACGGCTCTCACTTTCTGGGTCTGCAGGCCAACGAAAAAGACCTGATGTCCTATCTGAAAGCCCAGAAAGCCGCCGGTGTGTTCAAAAAGATCGTTGTCATCATCAATGCTGACCAGATGATGGAACTGGATTGGCTGGACGATTATGATGTTGATGCCTGCGTGCTGGCCGGCGTGCCCGGTGTTATCGGCTACGAGGGCGTTGCCAATGTGCTGGCCGGTAAGGTTTCCCCCAGCGGTCATCTGGTAGATACCTACGCTGCCAACTCGCTGTCTGCCCCTGCCACCACCTATGCCTGCGAGAATATGCAGTTGTGGGGCAATGTGGATTACGTCAACAGCAAGGCCACCGACCTTTCCAACGATGGAATCAACGTAGATTACTACACCATCTGCGCCGAGGGTATCTATGTGGGATACAAATACTACGAAACCCGCTATGAAGATGCGGTCATGGGCAGCGGGGATGCTTCCTCCTCCGTCGGCTCTTCCACCGGAAACGGTTGGAATTACGCCGATGAGGTTGTCTATCCCTTCGGTTATGGTCTGTCCTATACCGATTTCACCCAGACGCTCAAGGGTGTGACTTTCAACGCCGATACCGACAATTATGAGGTTGAGGTGGAAGTAACCAACACCGGCGATGTGGCCGGTAAGAGCGTAGTCGAAGTGTATGCCCAGACGCCCTACGGCGATTACGAGAAGCAGAACAGCATCGAAAAATCCGCCGTACAGGTTGTCGGTTTCGAAAAAACCGATACGCTGGAGCCCGGTCAGAGCCAGACCGTCACAGTCGAGTGTGAACGCTATATGCTGGCCAGCTATGACGCCAAGGGTGCGAAGGGTTATATCCTGAGTGCCGGTGACTACTATCTGTCCGTGGGCGATGATTCCCATGATGCAGTGAACAACATTCTGGCCGCCAAGGGCTACACCACCGCCAATGGTATGACCGCAGACGGCGATGCCGCCAAGGTTTACAGCTGGAATCAGGCCGAACAGGACACCACCACCTACAAAATGTCCCGCGCAGATGACACCGTGGAGGTCACCAACCAGTTTGATAACGCCGACCTGAACTACTACGGTGTGGACTTTACCTACCTTTCCCGCAGCGATTGGTCCGGCACTTACCCCGCCAGCGTTGTCAGCGTCGATGCCACCGATGAGATGATCGACGACCTGAACCTTGCCTGGTATGAGACTCCTGCCGACGCCCCTGCGGTTTCGGACTTTACGCAGGGTGCCGACAACGGCCTCAAGTTCATCGATATGCGTCTGGTGGAATGGAACGATGATGAGCAGTGGGATGCTTTCCTCGATCAGCTGACCGTGGCGGACATGACCGCCCTGATGCCCGATACCTTTGGTGTGGCCGGACTTGACAAGGTCGGTATGCCTGCCCAGAAGCGTGCAGACGACTGTCTTGGTGTCGGTTCTACGATGATTGCCACCGGTGATAATTGCCTGAGCTGGGTGTCTGAGGTGATGACCGCCCGCACATGGAACCGCGACCGCATGGAGCGCAAGGGCAGTCTGATGGCAATTCAGGCCGCTTACGCCGGCATCAACGAAGTCTGGTACGGCGGCGGCAACACGCACCGTACCCCGTTCAGCGGCCGTAACCAGCAGTATTACAGTGAGGATTCCAACTACGGTTACATGGTCGGCGCTGTTGAGGCTGCCGCCATGCAGGCCAACGGTGTCAACTATTGTGTCAAGCACTTTGCCATGAACGATCAGGAGTCCGGCCGTGAGAGCCTGAGCACCTTTGCCAACGAACAAACTGTCCGCGAAACGTATCTGCGTGCCTTTGAGGGTGCCTTTGTTGAGGGCGGCGCTCAGAGCGTAATGACCGCGTTCAACCGTATCGGCGTTGTCTATGCCGCCGTCAATGTGCCTCTGCTGAAGAATGTCCTGCGCGGTGAGTGGGGCTTCAAGGGTCACATCACTACCGACGGTTTCGCTAAGACCTCCACGTACAAGACCCACTATATGGAAATGATTACTGCCGGTATTGACTTCCTCTGCTTGGATCCCGGCGAAACGGCCGCTGCCGTTACCGCTGCCATTGATGGTGGCGATGGCTACATTATGCAGCAGTTGCGCCGTGCCACCAAAGCCAATGTGTACGCTGCCAGCCGTTCGATTTCTGCCAACGGTCTGAGCAGTAACTCCATCGTTGTCAACATTGTCCCGTGGTGGGAGATGGTTTTGCTGGTGGTCACCGCCATCTGCGGCATTACTTTCATCGGCTGCACCGCAGCCTGTGTTGTGATGACCTACGGCAAAAAAAACAAGAAAGTGGAGGGCTGATTCCATGAGTAAAGTAAAAAGTTTCAGCGCAAAATCTTCGCTGGTCGGTGTCGTTTTATCTGCGGCAGCCTTGATTGGCTTTACCGTGTACGGCATGGTCTATGACTATTTTGACACGGTCGTTTTCCTGACTTTGGCACTGGGAATGGTCGGCATGGCCGCCTACGCATTGGTTGATCGCGCATGGAGCGAGTTGCTCAACCTCGCCGCCGTGGCCTGCATCACCTTTGGCATGGGCCTGTTCTTTCTCAACAGCTATCCTGTCTGGGCTGACCGGCTGAACAACATCTCGATGTATGGTTCCCGCGGTACGCTCCTGCCGGTCATTACCCTGCTGGTGCTGATGGTTGCCGCCATTGTGGTCGGCATTGTATCCTGCTTTACGCAGAAGGAGGGCAAAGCGAAATGAAAAACAATACTGCGCCCCGCAAGACGCTGACTGCTGTGCTGGCAGTCGCTATGGCGGCCGGGCTGACCGGCTGCGGCAGCTCGTTGGCTGCTAACACCAACAATTACTTCACCAATGTTTCCTCCATCCTGCACACCCTGCAGACAAACGGCAAGCAGCAGGCGGCTTCTTCCTCCACTGTCTCCAATGATGGCAGTCAGTTGGCGACCCCAACGGATTTCACCGTGGACGAAAGCGGAAACTACAGCTTTACCGGTGTAGAAAACGCAAAGTATTATCTGCTGTACTTCTGCGCCCCGGATGCCACCGGTGACAACGACAGCTACATCTACACCAGCGGTCCCATTGACGCCACCGAGAGCAACACCTACAGCGGCAAGTGCTCGGATGAATTTGATTATGCGTTCGGTTCCTATCTGGCTAAGGTCTACGCTTTCCCTGATCTGACCGATAAAGAGCACAGTATGTCTAAGGGCGCCACGGCGGAATATTCTTGCAGCGGAAATCAGAGCGCCCCTGAACTGAACTATTACTGGAATACCTTTGACGGCACGATGGGGATTCAGGTTGCCAATTTGGATGTTTATGAATTTGAAGCATACCCGGACAAGGTGGATATTACTTTCACCAACACCGAGAACAGCGCCGATGTTGTAACGCTGACGATGGAAAACGTCACCCCGGACAACAATCAGTTGGATACCGATGCTTTGACAGCCGGTGCAACCTATGATGTGACCGCTGTATCTACCAGCAATAGCGAATATGTGCTGAACCAGACGTCCGACACCACCAAAGTGGCCGAGGGACTGCATCTGGGCGAGAGCAGCGTTATGACGGCCGGTTACAGTTACAGCGATGGCTTTGCCAACAACATCTTCAACTGGCCCCGCGTCTGCGAGAGCTTTGACTTGGAGAACGGCGGCGTAGCCGGCGTAGTCGTCGCTGCTCCGGAGGCGGGCGGCGGCACATGCGACTTTGTCGCAACACCGGTTTTCTCCGGCGATGGCAACTATACTTATGACCTTATTGCCGGAACCTGGACACGCAGCGGAAAATTGGAACTGAAAGCAGACGGCACCTTTACCGCCGAACTGGAAGGTTGGGGCCCTGTCAACTCCAGTGAGTATGGCGGAAGTTGGATCGATAACGGTAACGGCACCGCGACTCTCAGCTATGATCCCAGCAAACTTGTTATCAAGTAATACGCAAAAAAATGTATAAAGCAATACCGCACAATTCCGAATTACGGTCTGCGCCTTGTTTCGATGGCTGCGGCCCACGGAACTGCGCGGTATTGTGTTTTGTGTGAACAGGGAAGGATTTGTGCTATGCAACACAAAGAATTGATACAACAAATGACACTTTTGGAAAAGTGCGCACTGCTCAGCGGTGATACGGTCTTTACCACGCGAGCCTATTCTAAGCACGGTATCCCTGCCATTACCTTGTCGGACGGACCTAACGGCGTGCGCAAGCAAGCCGGGGCGGCGGATCATCTGGGGCTGAATCCCAGCGTGCCGGCCACCTGCTTTCCTCCGGCAGTTACGATAGCCTGCAGTTGGAATCCGGCCTTGGGCGAGGAAATCGGCAAAGCCATGGGGGAGGAAGCCGCCGCGCAGGAGGTGTCCGTGCTGCTGGGCCCCGGCCTGAACACCAAGCGCAGCCCGCTTTGTGGGCGCAACTTCGAGTATTTCTCGGAGGACCCGTATCTCTCCGGCAAGATGGCCGCGGGCTATGTGCGGGGCATCCAGTCCAACGGTATCTCTGCCTGCCCCAAGCATTTTGCCGTCAACAATCAGGAGCTGCGCCGCATGGCGTCAGACTCGGTAGTGGACGAGCGCACCCTGCGTGAACTCTACCTGACCGGCTTTGAGATCGTAGTCAAGGAAGCCGCCCCCAAGACGGTTATGTCCAGCTATAACCTCATCAACGGCACCTACGCCAACGAAAATGCCCATCTGCTGCAGGACATCCTACGCAGGGATTGGGGCTTTACCGGCGCTGTCGTTACCGACTGGGGCGGCTCCAACGACCATGCACTGGGCGTAAAGAACGGCTCCACGCTGGAAATGCCCGCTCCCGGCGGTGACGCCGTGCGGGAACTGCTGGCCGCTGTCAAGTCCGGCAAGATCACCGAAGCCGATGTGGACGCCCGCCTGGACGAACTGCTGACGCTGATTTACGACACCCACGCCGCTGTGCAGAACCACAGCCGCAGCTTTGATGCCGACGCTCACCACGCACTGGCCCGCCGCGCCGCTGCCGAAAGCACGGTGCTGCTGAAAAACGAGGATAACCTGCTGCCGCTGGCGGCGGGCACGAAAGTGGCCGTCATTGGCGACTTTGCCGAGACCCCGCGCTACCAGGGCGCAGGCTCCAGCGCGGTCAACTCCATCAAGGTAGATTCGCTGCTGGGCTGCTGGGCCGAAAGCGGGCTGGAACAGGTAGGATTTGCCGCCGGTTTCGACCGCCAGGGCAAACCCGACGCCGCCAAGCAGGCCGAAGCCGTGGCGCTGGCCCAAAAGGCTGACGTGGTGCTGCTCTGCATGGGCCTGGACGAGATCAAAGAGAGCGAGGGCCTGGACCGCAGCGATATGTGCGTAGCATCGAACCAAATCGAGCTGCTGCGTACGCTGCAAAAGGTCAACCCCAACATTGTGGTGGTGCTCAGCGCTGGCGCATCGGTGGAGACCTCTTGGGCGAACCACTGCAAGGCGCTGGTCTACGGCGCTTTGGGCGGCCAGGCCGGGGCCGGGGCCATGCTGGACGTGCTGACCGGCAAGGTCAACCCCAGCGGCAAGCTGGCCGAGAGCTGGGCCAAGGCGTATTCGGATACCCCCGCCCGGGACAACTTTGCCGGCGACGGCCGCACCGTGCAGTACCGCGAGGGGCTGTACGTGGGCTATCGCTACTACCAGACGGCCGGGGTCGCTCCCGCTTATCCGTTTGGGTTTGGCTTAAGCTACACCACCTTTGCCTATTCTGACGTAAAAGCCACGCCCCAGGGCGTAAGCCTGACCGTGACCAACACCGGCGACCGTGAGGGCGCGGAAGTCGTGCAGATCTACGTAGCCAAGCCTGATGCCAAGATCTTCCGCCCCGCGCAGGAGCTGAAAGGCTTTGCCAAGGTGCAGCTGGCGGCAGGGGAGAGCAAGCGGGTGACTGTTGCGCTGGATGACAAGGCGTTCCGCTACTGGAACACGATGACCAACGCCTGGGAGGTCGAGGGCGGCAGCTATGAAGTCCGCGTCGGTGCCTCCTGCGAGGACATCCGCCTGACCGCTGTTGTTACTGTGGCCGGTACCGGTGCACCCAACCCCTACGAGGGCAAGAGCCTGCCGCACTACACAGGCGGCAAGGTGCAGAACGTGCCCGACGCCGAGTGGGAGACCCTGCTGGGCCGCCCCATCCCGGACGACACCGTAAAAATCGACCGCAACATGACCCTGGGCGAGCTGAACCACAGCCGCAGCCCGCTGTGCTGGCTGATCTGGCTGGTGCTGCATACGCTGCTGACCGCCAGCTACAAAAAAGGCCAGCCCAACCTGAACGTGATGTTCCAATACAACATGCCGCTGCGCGCCCTGGCCAAAATGACCAGCGGGGCCATCAGTATGGGCATGGTGGACGGCATCGTGCTGGAAGCCAAGGGCTTCTGGTTTATCGGTCTGATTAAGGTCATTCTTGAGGGCATCAAAAACATAATTCTCAACGGGCAGCTGGAAAGCCGCCTGCGCAACAGTTGACGGAGGTGCAACGTGCAATTCTGGAATAACTTCGCGGCCAAGCACCCCGCCGCTGCCAAGTGGGTGCGGGAGGGCGGCCTGTTCGTGGTCGTGTCCAACCTTATCACCGTTTTTAAGTATCTGCTGCTGCAGTTTTTGCCCAAGGCCTTTGCCAGCCTGCCGGTGGTAGACTTCGGCTGGCCGGGCATCCCGGTCACGCTGTTTGGCGAGACCTTCCAGTGGAACATCCTGGGCTACGATGCTGCCCACGGCGGCCTGCCCTACTTCTGTGCCTACATGATCGCCATGGTCATCGGCGAGTGCATCAACTTCCCGATCCAGCGCAACTTTGTGTTCCGCAGCAAGGGCAATCTGGCCAAGCAGATCGGCTGGTACGTGGTGGCGTTCTGCCTCATCACCTGCATCGTCAACTCCATCAACTGTGTGTGGGTGGCGGTAGCCGGCCTGCTGGTGCCGGACTTCATCTACAACATCGGCACTACCGTTTTGAACGGCGGCATCTCAATGGTCATTTTCTTCTTCGTGAATAAAATCATCTTCCCCGAGGGACAGCAGAAGAAAGACTAAGCGCACTATAAAAATACCGGTCGCCCGGATAAGGCGGCCGGTATTTTGTTTGTGTGGGCGTTATTTGCTTATAGACGTTCTGGAACACGAAGGAGTAGTTCTTCATCATCCCCTCCGGGAACACAAAATGGGTGCCGTGGGCCTGCAGCCAGGCGATGGCCTTTTCCACGCGCTCCAGCGGGTAGCTGTGGTTGCCCTCGCCCTTGGCGGGGACATTGTCATCACGTTGACACCCTGCCTCAGCAGCCACTTGACCATGGCGCGGGCCAGCGTGTCCTCGGGGTCATCGCCCAGTATAGCGATGATAAAACAAAGCTGCCGCACAGCTTCGTCTCTGTGCGGCAGTTTTCTTATCGCTATTCCTTTAAATTAAACCCTTGTCGGCGCAATAGTGATAGATGCCATCCTCGTACACCGGGCCGCAGATCTCGTCGGCAAGGGCCTTCAACTCGGGCGAGCCATTCTCCATAGCTACGCCGGTGCCCACAGCCTGTAGCATTTCCCGATCGTTGTTGCCGTCGCCAAAGGCCAGGGCTTCGGCCTTGTCCAACCCGTAATAGGCCAGCATTTTTTCAATGCCGATGCCCTTGCCGCCGCCTGCGGGGATGACATCCACCGCGCGGTCCCACCAGGCGGCGATCTTCGCTCCCGGCGCACCGTCCAGCAGGGCAGGGTAGTCCTTCGGGCGGCAGCCCAGCATCAGCTGGTAAATGTCTTCCGCGCACACAGCGTCAAAGTCATCCGCCACAGGCACGGGTTCGTTGGCAATGAAAAAGTAGTCGGTCAGGTCGGCGTCGGCGCCGTTGGCCGCCAGGCGATCCCTGGTAGAAACACAGACCGGCCGCCCCAGCGCCGCCGCGTTTTGGATAAAACGCATCACGTCCTTGTGGGGGATGGGGTTGCTGAAGATGACACCTTTCCTGTCATAGCACAGCGAGCCGTTGAAGGTCAGATACGCATCAAACGCAACCCCGTCGATTTTGGGCAGCACCATGGGGGAGCGCCCGGTGGCGATGCAGATTTTGATGCCGCGGTCCTGCAAACGGTGCAGAGTCTCCAACATTTTTGGGGTGATTTTCTTCGCCTGCATATCGATCAGCGTACCGTCAATATCAAAGAAAACGATTTTCGTCTGTGGCATGGGGTACCTCTCCTTTAAACGATATACGATCAGTATACTGCCGTGATGGCACAGTTTCTATCAATTTTCCGCCCAAAAGCAGCAGAATCCCGCCAAAATAGGCGGTCAGTGCATCCAGATGTTGTTTTCCAGGTCCTTCAGGCGGCTTTTGTAGTCGTTGATCAGGGTGTCCGTATTTTCCCCGTCCGGGAAGCTGACCAGGTAGCCGTCCCCGGCTTCGTGGAAACCCACGATCCCAGCTAGGCCTGCCATCTCGGCCACTTTCAGCAGGGTATGGTAGTCATACTCGGCCGCGCTGATGTACAGATTCTTCAAAATCAAGACCTCACTTTTCCGGCGCAGAATGCTGCGCAATTATAGCTATTATACCAGCCCCCGCCGGATTTTGCAAAGCGGATTTTATCGGGGCAATTGGTCCGATCCGTCCCCGGCCGCATGGAGGATGCCCCCGTTATTCCGCCCGCACAACAAAAAAAGCAGGCGGCCCGTCTCATCCGGGCTGCCTGCTCAAATTTTACGTACTTACAACAATTTATTTCCCAGTGCCTTGGTCGTTCTCTCGCGGGAGAGGCTGACAAGCTCCTGGTTGTCCAGTGTGTAGCGCAGTACCAGCACGTTGGCCACAAACAGCACCGCCAGCTTCACCGGCATACTGCCGGAGTCCAGCGGGCTTTCCTTAGCGCCGCACAGCAGCACCACGTCCGCCAGCGCCGTGCCGGGGGCGTCATCATAGTGGGTCAGCAGAATGACCTTTGCGCCGTTGCCCTTGGCCAGACGCAGCGTATCCATCATGTCCCGCGTTGCGCCGGAGTAGGAAACGAACAGCACCACATCCTCCGGCCCCATCAGGCTGGCCGCGATGGCCTGCATGTGGCTGTCGCCGCTGGTATGGAACTTCGTGGAGATGGTGGCAAACCGCGCCCAGATGTCACTCGCCAGCAGGCTGCTGCCGCCCTGCCCGAAGCAGAACACCTGCCGTGCCCGCTGCAGCAGCGTGGCGGCCTGGTCGATGGCATCGGGGTCCAGCGCGTTGCGGGTGCCGTTCAGTGCCTCGATGGCCGTATTGTAGGCATGGGTGCATAAAATCTGCGTATCTACGCCGGGTTCCAGCTTTAATGCCACCGGCACCGTCATGGCATTGGCCTTGGCCAGGGCAATCTTCATCTCGTTGTAGCCGTCAAACCCCAGGGAGCGGCAAAAGCGGAAAATGGTGGCCTCGGCCACGCCGCACGCCTTTGCCAGCGAGGAGATCGATAAATACTGGGCGTCCTCGGCATGCTGCACCAGGTAGTCCGCCACGATCGTGCCGGATTTTGTCAGGCTGTCGTGCCTGGCACGCAGCATCTCCCAAAAATTCTGCTCAACCATAGATGAAGATTCCTTTCCCTCGGTTTTGCGGCCCTGCTGAGGGTCGCCTAACCCTTACTATAATAGTGTAACGCCTGTCAGCGCATTTTTCAAGGCCTCGGCCACCGCTTTATGGGCCTCCGGCGTCAGGTGCATGCCGTCAACAGGGGAGCACCCCGCCCCGGGCAGCAGGTTGGCGTCCAGAAACCGCACGCCGGGCAGGTCTTTCAGCATCGGCTCCAGCTGGGCGGCGATGCCGGCACACCGCTCATGACAGCCGGGGCCCATCTCCTCACGGAATTTCAGCTTGTCATACTCCGGCGTGATGGACGGCGGCACGATGACCAGCACGTCCGGGTGGGCGTTGTCGCGCCAGCACTCGGTGCGCAGGGCTTTTTTCACCAGCCGGGTGATGCCCAGCGCTATTAAATAGGAACTGCAGCCGAACCGCGCCTTGCTGTCGTTTGTGCCCAGCATAATGGTCACGGTGTCCAGCGGGGCATGGCTCATTAAAATGGGGTTGATCAACAACCACAAATAAGGGGTTTGCCATGAGCAAAATGTATTTAGGCGTTGACATCGGCGGCACGGCGGTCAAGCTGGGCCTGGTTGACGAGAACGGGCAGGTGGTATCCCGCGCCGAGCGCAGCGTCAGCTTTGACGGCTACAAAACGCCGATTCTGGACACCGTCACCGCCGCCATCCGGGACTTTATCGCCCCCCACGATGCCCCGGCGCTGGCCGGCATCGGCGTATCCGCCACCGGCCAGATCGACAGCCGCCGCGGCGTGGTGGCCGGCACCTGCGGCAACTTTCCCGGCTGGATCGGCGTGGACATCAAAGGTACGCTGGAACGCGAGTTTGGCCTGCCCGTCACCGTTGCCAACGATGCCAACTGCATGCTGCTAGGCGAAGTCTGGGCCGGTGCAGCCAAAGGCTATACCGATGTGATCGGCGTTACGCTGGGCACCGGCGTGGGCGGCGGCATCCTGACCGGCGGCCGCCTGCTGGAGGGTGCCCGGGGCCTTGGCGGCGAGCTGGGACACTTCCGGCTCCACGCGCTGGACGGCGTGGCCTGCACCTGCGAAGCCATCGGCTGTTACGAGCGCTATGCCGCCACCACCGCGCTGGTGCGCAGCGCCCAAAAGGCCGGGCTTGGTCTGCCTGATGGCCGCGCGATTTTTGAAGCCGCTGCCGCGGGGGATGCCCGCACGCTGGCGGTCGTCAATGCCTGGGTAGGCGAGATCGCTCAGGGGCTTGCCGGGCTGGTGCACATCTTCAACCCGCAGCTGATCCTGATCGGCGGCGGCGTCAGCGCCCAGCAAGAGCTGCTGATCGACCCGCTGGCCGAAAAAGTACGCGCCAGCGTCATGCCCGCTTTTGCCGAGGGACTGGAACTGAAATCCGCTGCCCTGCAGAATGATGCCGGGTTGGTCGGCGCGGTGTATTACTTTTCTCTGCATGGGCAAACCAAGTAAGCATCACGCCATAAAAGTATTCAAATTGACTGCTTCAAGCACCGTTTTAGCACGGTATCTGTGGAGTATATTTTTTGTTGGTTAGTGAAAGCAGCTGCGAATGAAGGCTGTCTGGACACGAAAACTATTTTCGTGAACGGCACACACATAAAAGAAAGGCCGCACCGGCAAAACCGGTGCGGTCAAACTTTTTATTCGGGTATTGTCTGCTTGTGCTGTTCGGCGCGGTTGAGCCAGCTGTAGAAGCCAATGTTCAGCGCAACGCCCACCAGTGTGGAGATGGGGGCCGCAAGGCCGATTTTCGTCAGGCTGGCGTTGGGCTGGATACTCATAACATAGGCCAACGGCAGGCGGACCAGCAGTGTCTGCACCAGTCCCTGAATCATCACCCATACCGTCTTGTTGTTACCGTTGAAGTAGCCCACCATGCTGAACAAAATCGCCGTGGCAATGGTTTCTGGGGCAAAGCCCTTCAGGTAGGCAAAGCCGTTTGCCACAACCTCTGCATCGGTCGAGAACACCCCGGCCAACAGATCACCCTTGAGCATAATCAGTGCAAACACGGCACAGCCAAAGACCAAGCCGATGCCAATACCGGTAAACATCGCTTTTTTAGCACGCTTGCTGTCACCCGCGCCCACGTTCTGCGCCACAAAGGAGGCCATCGACTGCATCAGCGCACTGGGAATCAGCATCGCAAAGTTGACAATCTTGCTGGCAACACCGTAGCCGGACGAGGCCGCCAGCCCCAGGCGATTGACGAATGCGCAGAGCGCCAAAAACGACAGCTGAGTCAGGAACTCCTGCAAAGCCAGCGGCAGGCCAACCTTGAGGAATTTGCGGCACTGTACATTGAAGCAGAAATCCGATTTTTGATGGTGAACGGCAGCTGTTTTTTGAGCAGGATGAAAACTGCCAACACCACACTGACCGCCTGTGCGGCCACAGTAGCAATGGCTGCACCGGCGGCATCCATTTTCAGCCCGGCCACCAGCAGCAGGTCGCCCGCCACATTGACCAGGCAGGCTACCAGCACAAACAACAGCGGGGAGCGGCTGTCACCCAGACCGCGGAAGATAGCGGACATCAGGTTATACGCCACAATAAAGAAAATACCTGCACCGCAGATACGCACATAGCTGGTGGTCAGGGTCAGCGCCTCCGCCGGGGCCTGCATCAGCGCAGAAATCGGCCGGGCAAAGCCTACCAGCAAAACAAAAATTGCTGCGGATAAAATGGCAAACACCACGGCCGCGCCGCCCAGCACAGCACCAATCTGTTCCGGCTTCTTTTCGCCGATATAACGGGCAATCAGCACCGTAACGCCCATCGCCAGCTGGGTGACCACAAAGGTGACAAGGTTGAGCAGCTGGCTGCCGGTGGAAACCGCCGAAAGACCGGCGGTGGAGCCGAAACGTCCGACAACCAGCAGGTCCACCGCGCCGTAGGCTGCCTGCAGAATCAGAGCGCCTAAAACAGGAAGCATAAAAAGAGACAGCTTTTTCAGGATACTGCCTTGTGTAAAATCAGTCTTATCAGCGTTCAAGGGAGTCGCTCCTTTCTGACATAACATCGTAAAGCTTTTGAATGGTACGAACGGTGCAGGCCGCATCCTCATCCGAAATATCGGCCAGCAGCGGCGCAAGTTGTGCAAAAAACTGTGCATTGTGGATCTGGGAAAGCCGCTTGCCGCTGTCTGTAATGGCAAGGTAGGTCACGCGGCCATCCTCTTCCGATGCAATTTTTCGCAGATAGCCCTTATCCTCCATCTCCTTGACGGTGCGAGTAACACCCGGCCGGGGCAGATGGAGCGTATCGCTGATGTCCGATACCTTCACACGGACACCGTGGCTTTCCAGCGTTTCGATGACGTCCAGATACTGAACGTAAGAGGGCCGCACCCCTCGCGGCAGCGGCGGCAGCAACTCCCGCACGCGCTTACCCTGATAGCAGGCATCCAGCAGATCCTTTATGTTTTGGATTGTCATGGCTTCTCCTCTTTATTGCTTTTGATAATTATCACAAGTAATTATATCAGAAATCCCGCAAATGTCAACTATTTTGCATATATTTTTCAGTCTCTGTGCAAAATAGTATTTCTCCATAGAAAAACCGGTTGTCAGAATTCTCTGACAACCGGTAAGCTATGTAAATAACAGCTTTTCCCAAAAAAGGCAGTGCTCACAGCAGCATGGCAATAAACAGCGCGCCCTGTGTAACGGTGTTGATAAGCCGGGCCGTCCAGTTGGCCTTGAGAGAGTTATCAAACTTAACCGCGTGATTGACGCTATTACGCGTATTGTTTGATTTTTATTGAATTCACATCAAAATGTGCAGGGAAAGTGTACCCTTACGCCCGGATAAAACAGAGAAAACATAGAAAGAGCCCGGAGGGCCTTACCAAATCGGTAAGGTACGGGCTGCCTGCACTCTCAAATCAGCGCATCCTCTATAATATCCATCAGGTGGACCGGCTCCAGCTGGCCGGCGGTACATCGCGCCGCCAGATTCTCCACAAAAACAGGGTCGGTAGAGACATCCGAGACCTTGCACACCACCTGCCAGTGCCCGGCCGCTTCTCTCTGCGCCGCAATGCCGAAAGAACGATACCGCCCCAGATAAGGAGAGGACAGTTCTTCCGATACAGAGATATAGCGGTACATCCTATCGCCTCCCTCCCGTGTGCCGCATCGTTCTTAAACCGCATCGGTTATGGTGGGAAGTATAACATCCGTTTTATTACAGCTTTCTCACCCGTTTATGCGGCGTAAGCGCTTACTGTCCCGCCTTCGACACGCTGTGACAGGATTTCACGACAGAAAGCAATATTTATGCCTTTTTTGCCTCTCCCCGGGTAAAAGTTCCCGCAAAAAACCGCGCCGCGATACGATCTCGCGGCGCGGTATTCTTATTTTATCGCAATGATTTTGTCCTGTTAAGCGGCAAGCTCAGTCCAGAATACGGCCATCGGTGGAGATGGTCACCACCTGCCAGGGCAGGAACTTGCCGCTGGCCTGCAGGGCGCGCTTGGCGGCGTTTTCCAGGCCGCCGCAGCAGGGCACTTCCATCCGCACAACGGTCACTTCTTTGATGTCGTTGTCGCGGATGATGCGGGTCAGCTTTTCGCTGTAATCCACATCGTCCAGCTTGGGGCAGCCCACCAGCGTAATGTGCCCGCGGATGAACTTCTGGTGGAAAGCCGCGTAGGCGTAGGCCGTGCAATCGGCGGCGATCAGCAGCCTGGCACCGTCAAAGTAGGGGGCGTTGGTGGGCACCAGTTTGATCTGCACCGGCCACTGGCGCAGCTGGCTGGGTGCCGTTTCCGGCGCAGCAGCGGCGGTTTCGGCATCGGGGTGCAGGGCCTTGGCCATACTGCCGGGGCAGCCGCCGAAGGTGCGGGGCGCACTGCCGGGGCAGGCGTGGGCCGCTTTATGCTGCTTGGCAGCCTGCACGGCGGCCTCGTTGTAGGGCACAGCCTCGCGCTCCACAAAAGTGATGGCCCCGGTGGGGCAGTGGGGCAGGCAGTCGCCAAAGCCGTCGCAGTAATCGTCCCGCATCAGATGGGCTTTGCCGTTGACCATGGCAATGGCGCCCTCATGGCAGGCGTTGGCGCAGGCGCCGCAGCCGTTGCACTTGGCCTCATCAATTTCAACAATTCTTCGTTTCATCATGGTTCTCCTTGCATTTTGCTCCTGAGTTTGTTATAAAATATAGGTAAGAACATATAGGGGCGAGAAAAGCCTCCCTCCCAGAGGGGGGCATTCCATCCATCGGCCCGCAAAGTGTTCCACATTGCTACCAGTATACTACATCATCTCGTCTTCGTCTGTTGTTATGACAACGCAGGAGTGCCAAACTATGGAAAATTCCGCTTATCTTGCCCTGCCGCTGTTTGCGGGGCTTACAGCCGGGGACATCCCCGCGGCGCTGGCCGCACTGGATGCCCTCTGCCGCCCCTTTGCCAAGGGGGAGACCCTGTTGGAGGCCGGGCAGCGCGGTGCGCCGATGGGCGTGGTGCTGGCGGGCCGGGTGCTTATCGAGCATCTCGACCTGTGGGGCAACCGCACGCTGCTGGGCCGCGCCGCCGAGGGCGAGCTTTTTGCTGAGACTTACGCCTTTCTGCCCGACCAGCCGATGCTGGTCAGCGTGGTGGCGGCGGAGCGGGGCGAGGCACTGTTTTTGGACCCCGGCAAGCTGATGGCCCCCGGGTGCGAACCCTGGCGCTGGCAGATGATGCAAAACCTTTTGCACATTTTGGCGGGCAAAAATTTGAATCTGGCCCGCCGCAGCCTGTACACTGCACCCAAGACCATCCGGGAGCGGGTGACGGCCTACTTTTCCACGCTGGCCGTGCAGAAGGGCAGCCTGGAGTTTGAGCTGCCCTTTGACCGCCAGCAGTTGGCCGACCACCTGGGCGTCGACCGCAGTGCGCTGTCCAGCACGCTTTCTGCCATGCAGCGCGACGGCCTGCTGACCATCGACCGCCGCCGCGTCTGCCTGAAAAAGGCGGAAGGGCTGTAAGGGATATGTATCATTTCCTATTGCCGGATAGAGTGAGAAATGAGACATGAGAATTATACGTATCTATGTATTTAATATGTCTCAGGTAAAATCAAATGAGACATATTGCCCCTAGAGAAAATACAGTATAATTTTCATCTTACGGTAAGGGCGCACAGTGTGCAGCCCTGTAAACGCCCCTACAAAACGTGTACTACCCTTTAGGGCCGGGAAGTGTTTTTCTAGTTATCAAGATAAGGGTATATCTTGATAACTAGAAAAACACCTCCCGTGCGCATCCCATTTTCTCAAAAGCGAAATTTCAAAGGCTGGATAGCCAATAGAGTGAAATTTTGAGATTTTGAGAATAAGTCGATACCACGTGTTTTTATTAGTTATAGAATAAGACGTGTGAGGCGCAAGTGAAATAATAGATAGTTTAAACGAACCATTTTCTCAATATTTCATTATTTCACTTTCTCACCTGTCTCAACTTTGAAATTTTGAGACATATCTATTTATAATAAATATCGTATCAACGTATTAAATGAATATGTCTCATTTCTCAAATCTCTACCCGTGTAGGTTTTGAGACAAGTTGAGACAGATCAAGACGCAATAAAAGCAAAGGCTCCCCATTTCTCGTGGGGAGCTTGTTTTTATCTGCTATGCAGGGGCGAGCATTGCTTGCCCGTGGACGTTTGCGTTACCGCACGGTTTGCGGGCGACCAATGGTCGCCCCTGCAAAAGTGGCTGCCGTTTTACTGCACCGTGGTTGCCACCTGGGGCGCGCCGCCGGCCAGTTCTTCGGCGGTCAGCGGGCGGATGGGAGCGATGGGCGTGTCCAGCTTTTCGCGGGCGACCGCCAGCATCAGCTTGATGCGGTTCTCCTGGTTCACGCGGGTGGCGCTGGGGTCGTAGTCCACCGGCGTGATGTTGGCGTCCGGGTGCAGGGCGCGGATCTTATTGATCATGCCCTTGCCCACGATGTGGTTGGGCAGACAGCCGAAGGGCTGGGCACAGACGATATTGCCGTAGCCGCCCTCGACCAGCTCGATCATCTCGGCGGTCAGCAGCCAGCCTTCGCCCATCTTCGCCCCCAGCGAGATGATGCCTTCCGGTTTCTTCATCAGCTCGCGGAACGACCCCGGCGCGTAGAAGCCGTACTTGCGCATGGCGTCGTAGCTGGCGCAGCCGATGCCGTCCAGCCAGCCCAGGAACTTGTCGGCACCGCCGGCCACCAGCTTGTTGCCGCCGTACAGGTCGATGTCCAGCCGGTAGTTGGCCACGCAGTACTCCACAAAGCCCATCAGGCCGGGCAGGTTGACCTCGCAATCCTGGCTTTCCAGGAACTTTTCCAGGTCGTTGTTGCCCAGGGGCGAGTACTTGACGTAAATTTCGCCCACCACGCCGACCTTGACCTTCGGCACGCGGGTAATGGGAATGGTGGCGTAGTCGGCGGCAATGTCATAGAACCGCTTCTTCATATCGTGGGCGGAGTAGTTCTTGTCGCCCCGAATCCAGCCCTGGATCGTAGAAATCCACTTTTCGGTCATGGCGTCGGCGTCACCCCTGCGGTCCTCGTAGGGGTAGGTCTGGCTGCGCAGCGCCACCAGCATGTCACCGTAAAAGATGCTGGCAATGACCTTGCGCAGCAGCGGCAGGGTCAGCGGCAGGCCGCTGCCTTTCTCCAGGCCAGAGAAGTTCAGCGATGCTACGGGGATATTGCCGTACCCAGCCTTGACCAGCGCCTTGCGCAGCAGCTTGATGTAGTTGGAGGCACGGCAGCCGCCGCCCGTCTGGGTGATAAGCAGAGCGGTATGCTCCAGGTCATACTTGCCGCTGTTCAGCGCGTCCAAAAACTGGCCGATGACCAGCAGGGCAGGGTAGCAGGTGTCGTTGTGGACGTACTTCAGGCCCAGCTGCGCCACCTCGCTGCCGCAGTTGCCCAACACCTCGGTCTGGTACCCCTCGCTGGCCAGGGCAGCCTGCATCAGGCGGAACTGGGTCACGGCCATGTTGGGGATAAGGATCTTATGGGTCTTTACCATGTCCTTGGTAAAGTTCGGAGTCATGTATTCCATACTTGCCTCAATCTTTGTGGTCTTCTTTGCGTTCTTCCAGTGCGGCAAACAGGCTGCGCAGGCGGATATTCACCGCGCCCAGGTTGGTGATTTCGTCAATTTTCAACTGGGTGTACAGCTTGCCGCCCGCCTGCAGGATCTCGCGGGTCTCATCGGTGGTAACGGCGTCCAGACCGCAGCCGAAGGACACCAGCTGCACCAGGTCCATATCGGGCTGCTCTGTGCAGTACTTGGCGGCGGCGTACAGGCGGCTGTGGTAGGTCCACTGGTTCAGCACCGAGGTCTGGAACTTCTGCTCGTAGCAGCTGACCGAATCCTCGGACACAACGGCCGCACCCTGGCGGATGATGAGCTGGTTGATGCCGTGGTTGATCTCCGGGTCCACATGGTAGGGGCGGCCCGCCAGCACGATAATGTGGCGGCCCTCCTTACGGGCGGCGGCAATGATCTCCGCGCCCTTGTCCCGCAGCTGCTGCATGTGGCGGTGGTACTCGTCATAGGCGGCATCGATGGCGGCATGCACATCCCTTTTGTTCAGGCCGGGGAAGTACTTGTCCAGCGCCTGGGCAAACTTGCCGTAAAAGTCCTTGCGGCGCTCCAGGTTGAAGTAATCGTAGATGAGCCGGGTCCTGGTCAGCTCGGGGCAGTTGCCCTCCAGCACCTCGGGGTAGTAGGCGACCACCGGTCAGTTATAGTGGTTGTC
>OHWM01000474.1_pt1 | contig 20561 bp, 11 predicted proteins | sample 1579731 | NCBI WGS metagenome assembly OHWM01 (sample SAMEA3882510, study PRJEB24775) | human gut metagenome | biome: human-associated habitat; feature: intestine environment; material: feces | place: Netherlands | collected 2009/2010
CATGCCTCCGTAGCTCAGGGGATAGAGCACCGCTCTCCTAAAGCGGGTGTCGACGGTTCGAATCCGCCCGGGGGCACCAGAAGTAAATGCAGGTCAGACGGTATAAATCGTCTGACCTGCTTTCTTATATAAGGGCATCGTTAACGTCAGTTGGGTAGAATTTGGGTAGAAAGTTTTTTTGTGAAGGGCTATGCCCAAAGTCCGGTTTCCAACCCTTCCCACAGCCTACGGCCTTATAAGAAGCCCTTCGGCCATGGAAAGCGTTGAAAACCTAGGATGACGTTGCTGTGAGATGGGCGAGTTTCCAACAGCCCCCGGCGTCTTCGGGTTTCGCCTGGGACCCTGCGACACCGTGGACCGTCGAAAACTCGCCCTTCCGCTTGGAAGAGGGCTTTTACCCCTTAAAATTGTCCGAAAGTGACAACGACGCAGGAGGTCCGGTATGCCTGCCAGCAAGAAAGAGGCAAAAGAGTTCGTCAAGCGGTGGCAGAAGCGCCTTGCCGCCATCCCCGCGGGCTCCAACAACGAGCAGCAGGACACGCAAAAGTTCTGGGTCGACCTGCTCATCAACGTCCTGGGCATCCCGTCCAACACCATAGACAGCTTCGTTGACTTCGAGCGGAAGGTGAGAGGCCGTCGCATCGACGTGTTCGTCTCTGACCACAACTTTCTCTGCGAGCAGAAGTCGTGGGGCATCGACCTCGATAAGCCCGAACCCAGGAACGGCGGCATGGAGACTCCGCTCCAGCAGGCCATGTGGTACGCGCGGCACCTGCCGTACTCCGAGCGCCCCCGCTGGGTGATGACATGCAACTTCGAGACCTTCCGTCTCTACGACCTCGACAACGAGAGGCCCGAGGACACCGTGCAAGAGTTTTCCCTCGAAGAGCTCCAGGACAGTCTGTATCTCTTGTCCTTCCTGACCTCCAACGAGACGAGCCGCCTGCACAAGGAGCAGCAGCTCTCCATCGAGGCCGGGGCCTACGTCTCCAGGCTCTACGATGCCCTCGCCAAGCAGTACCACCACATCGAGGAGAAGGACGAGCGCGCGCAGGAGGAGCAGCGCTCGCTCAACGTGCTCATCACCCGAATCATCTTCTTGCTCTACGCCGAGGACGCCGACCTCCTACAATCGCACCAGGCGTTCGGTAGGTACTGCGAGGGTGACCCTGCCAAGCTCCGCCGCAAGCTGGTGGACCTGTTCGAGGCGATCGACACGCCCCTGGATAAGCGGGACGAGTACATGGACGAGGACCTCGCGGCCTTCCCGTACGTGAACGGCGGTCTGTTCGCCGACTCCTCCATCATCGTCCCGCAGATGACCCCGGAGATCCTCGAGGCCATCACCGACGCGTCCCAGGACTTCGACTGGCGCGAGATCTCGGGCGTAATCTTCGGCGGCGTGTTCGAGGGAACGCTGAACCCCGAGACCCGCCATGCCGGGGGCATGCACTACACGAGCGTGGAGAACATCGAGCGCTGCCTCAGGCCGCTCTTCCTCGACGAGCTGTGGGATGAGCTGCACGAGGCCGAGGGCGAGAGGACGGCGGCGAAACGCAAGCAGGCCCTGGCGAGGCTGCACGACAAGGTTGCCTCCATCACCATCGGCGACCCCGCGTGCGGCTCGGGCAACTTCCTTACCGAGGCGTACCGGCAACTGCGCACCATCGAGAACCGAATCATCGAGGACGAGCTCAGCGAGGAGACCGGCAACGCGGGGCAGACGTCCCTCGTCATTGCGCAGGACAGCCCTGTCCGCGTGTCCCTGGACCAGCTGTACGGCATCGAGATAAACGACTTCGCCGTCTCGGTCGCTAAGACCGCCCTTTGGATCACCGAGGAGCAGATGCTCCGAAAGACGCAGGAGATATACGTCGACTATGACTTCGACTTCCTGCCGCTCAGGAGCCTCAGCAACCTTCATGAGGGCAACGCCCTCAAGACCGATTGGTCCGAGGTGTTTCCCGATGACCTCACGTACCTCGTGGGCAATCCGCCCTTCCTTGGGGCCCGTAACCAGTCCAAGGAGCAGAAGGCAGAGCTCCTTGAGGTCTTCGATGGTGCGAAGAACGCAGGCAACATCGACTACTGCGGGGCCTGGTACATGAAGGCTGCGAGGTTCACGCAGGGAAAGCGCACGCGCTGCGCCCTGGTTTCTACCAACTCGATATGTCAGGGCGAGCAGGTCGCCAACCTCTGGAAACCCCTGCACGACCTGGGTATCCACATCGACTTCGCGCACAACACCTTCCGCTGGGACAACGAGGCAGCAGACAAGGCACACGTGTTCTGCGTCATCGTGGGCTTCTCGCGCGAGGTTGGGGCCAAGACGCTCTTCTATCACGCAACGCCCGATTCTGACGAAGAGCAGATTTCCGTGGCCCGAATCAATGCTTATCTTAAAGACGCTCCGGACGTTTTTGTCTACAGCAGAAGTAAGCCATTATCAGATGTTCCAGAAATGGGAATAGGCTCCCAGCCTATAGACGACGGCAATTACCTTTTCACTGATGAGCAGAAAATCGAATTCTTGCAAATTGAACCTGGTGCAGAGAAATTCTTTCACAAGTGGCTTGGATCACAAGAATTTATCCGTGGCAAAAGCCGTTGGTGTTTATGGCTTGGGAACGCAAATTGGGATGAGCTAAAGAATCTGCCTAAATGCAGGGAAAGGGTTGAAGCGGTGCGCCGGTATCGGCTCAAGAGCAAGAGAAGTCAGACCGTTAAGGCTGCAGAGTGCCCTGCCCATTTTGGAACTGAAATCCTGTCGGATACAGATTCAATCTTGATACCAGAGGTTTCATCAAGCCGAAGGCGATACATCCCAATGGGGTTCGTCGATGCTGAGGTCTTTTGTAGCAATAAAGTTCGTCTTATCCCAAATGCAACTCTCTATCAATATGGGGTGTTGCAGTCCCAATTTCATAATGCATGGGTTAGGGTCGTGACCGGAAGACTGAAAGATGATTATCAGTACTCGGCTGGTATTGACTACAACAACTTCGTCTGGCCCGAGCCCACGGAATCCCAACGCGAAGAAGTTGAGCGTTGCGCCCAAGCCGTGCTCGACGCCCGGGATGCCCAAGAAGGTGCGACGCTCGCGGACATGTACGATCCCAAGAACGAAACGTTCTTCCCCGAGCTGATGTCTGCGCATAAGGCGCTCGACGCTGCTGTCGAAGCTGCCTATGGCGTCGACTTCGGTGGGGATGAGGAGAAGATAGTCGCCCATCTTTTCAACCTGTACGCCAAGAAGATCGGTGAACTATAGTGCCAAATTCCATCTATAACCCCATATCGCTGGAGGTTGGTAACATCCTGAAGGACGTTCAGACGGGCAAGATCGGTCTGCCCGACCTGCAACGACCCTTCGTGTGGGGCAACGAAAAGGTCCGCGACCTGCTTGATTCCATGCTCCGCGGATACCCTATCGGCTATGTGATGCTGTGGGACTCTCCGAGCGACAACGCGGGCAAGAAGTCTGCCATAGGCTCGAACCAAAAGGTGTATGCCGTCCCCAAGTCCCTTGTCATCGACGGACAGCAGAGACTCACCGCTCTCCCGAGCTCGCTGTACGGCGTGTCCGTGCGAGACAAGAACTTCAGGGAGCGTACGGTGAAGGTCGCCTACGACCCCATCGCACGCTCATTCAAGAATGCCGACGCCTCGACCGAGAAGGATTCGCGCTATGTGCCGGACGTATCCGAGGCCTTCGCGGCGAACCACGACAACAAGCTGAGCGCCTATCGCAGGGCGTTCATCAAGCGCCTTAACGAGGCGAATGCCAAAAAGGGAGAACCCGAACTCGACGATGACGGCGAGGATGCCGTCGAGAGCGGGCTCAACGCATTACTCGGGCTTGAGCGTTATCTTCTGCCGACGCTGGAGATTTCCGAATCGGCTGACGAGGAGACCGTATCGGACATCTTCGTGCGTGTGAACTCGCAAGGGCAGGCGCTTAAGCAGGATGACTTCATCATGACCCTGCTTTCGGTCTACGAACCTGCCATGAGGGAGCGTATAGAGGAGTTCTGCGCCATGAGCCATGCGCCCGCAAAGGGCACCTCGTACAACCCGCTCATGACCGTCTCGCCGACGCATATCATTCGCGCCACGGTGGGCGTGGGGTTCAAGAGGGGTCGCCTGCGTTATGCCTACCAGATTCTTCGCGGGCGAGATCTCAAGACAAAGGAAACGACGCCCGAGACGCGGGCCGAGAACTTTGCCACGTTTGGTCGCGCCCTCGATCTCGTGCTCGACTTGAACAACTGGCATGCCTTCATCAACACGCTGGCGGAGGCGGGCTACGTCTGCTCTGACCAGGTGGGGTCGGGCAACGCGCTCATGTTCTGCTATGCGTTCTACCTTATCGGGCGCTATGAGTTCGACATGGAGCCACTGGCTGTGCGCGGGCTCGTGCGGCGCTGGTATTTCGCCGCAGCCATAACGGGGCTCTATGTGGGGTCCTTCGAATCCGAGTTCGAGCAGCAGCTTAACGACGTCTCGCGCCTTGAGACCGCCGATGAGTTCCGGGCGTACTTCGACCGTAGACTCGCTGCCATCATGACGGACGATTATTTCTCCATCACGCTGCCCAGCTCCCTCGACGCAAACGAGGCGACGGGCCCGACCTGGTGGGGCTTCGTCGCGGCTCAGGTCGTGCTCGGTGCCAAGGCGCTGTTCAGCACGGCCCCTCTTTCTCAACTGCTGCTTACCGGCTCATCAGGTTCCAAAAAGGCTCTGGACAAGCATCATCTGTTCCCAGATAACTACCTGAAGGCCAAGGGCTACCTTTCACAGCGCAGCAACCGAGGCAACTTCACCCTTGTTGACTACCAGAACAACATCTACATCTCGGATGATGCCCCGAATGAGTACGTCAGGAGGTACCGTGAAGCCCTGGGCGAGGACGAATACCGCCGCAACTGCGAGGAACACGCCCTGCCCCTCGGATTCGAAGAGCTTGATTACGAGGACTTCCTCGGTCAGCGCAGGAGGCTAATGGGTGAGCTCGTGAAGAGGGCATATGAGCGACTGTAGATTTCGGACTAGTCTTTGGGGGTCATGTTGACTAAGGTTTTCATATCCTACGCATGGGAAAGCGAAGAACACCGCGAATGGGTAAAGGCGCTGGCCGACCGCCTTCTGTCGGACGGGATCGATGCAGTCCTGGACCAATATGATCTCGAGCTGGGTGACAGGTTGCCGCAGTTCATGGAGCAGTCGGTCAGGTCGTCGGACTATGTTCTTATCGTCTGCACCCCAGCATATAAGCAGAAGGCCGATGCGAGAATCGGCGGGGTTGGATACGAGGGCCATATCATCAGCGGAGAACTGTTCTCTGGGCATAATGAGAGGAAGTTTATCCCGGTAATAAAGGAAGGGGGCGTTGAGGAAAGCCTCCCGACCTTCCTCAAGGGGAAATTGGCGGTCGACTTGGGCGATGGGGTCGAGTCTCGTGGCTATAACGATTTGCTTGCGACTCTTTATGGGGTCAAGAAGAAGCCGTCGGTTGCGCCCAAGCGCCGCATCGCTCAGACGTCTTCGAAAAAACGCGAAGAAGAGGGCGAGGGCTCTGAGCCCATCAGAATCGTCGGTATTGTGGTCGATGAGGTGGGAGAACCGAGGAACGACGGAACGAGGGGGAGTGCCCTGTACGAAGTGCCGTTCCGATTGTCGAGACGCCCCAGCTCTCTGTGGTGCGAGCTCTTCTTGAAGTCCTGGGACTTGCCGCCAAGATTTACCACCATGCATAGGCCACATATCGCATCGGTTGCCGGTGACGAAATAGTCCTCAACGGGACCACCATCGAAGAGGTGAGGGACTACCACCGCGACACCCTCATCCTGTGCGTGGAAGAAGCCAACAGGCTTGAGGCCGAATACCTTGAGAGGGAACAAAAGCGTCGAGCGCGTGAAGATGCCTCCCGGGCAGCCTATAGGAAGAACGTTGAGAACGTCGCCGGGACGATTGATTTCTAGCTCGGCCGCTTGCGCGAGGGCGTAGCCATCGGCCTCGCGGCCGATGGGTCCCGCTTATGGGCGGCCCCTGCGACGCGCGGAATCGCTCTCGTTGCGGCTCTCTGTAACGCTCCCATGGGTCGCATTTCGTCTAGCTCCGCTCGCGCCACCCTTCCCGTCGCCCGCATCATCAGGGCTGCATCGGTTAGAATCGTGTGTGCGACGCATTCCGTGCGCGGGCGGCCGAAGACTTGATCGGAGGTCCCCAATTGCTGAAATTCCTTAACGCGCTCGCCGCCCTTGCGACGGTCGGCACGTTCATCATTGCGTTTCTTGATTCGTATGAGGTTCGGTTTAAGGTCCGTAGGCGCACGCGCGGTGCGGACGGTTCTCGGCGTTTGCGCCGCAAGCGCAAATAAAAACGGCCGGGGTTGCAGCCCGGCCGTTTAACACGTTAGAAAACTAGGCCGCCCGCGCTCCTTAACACTTACGCGGGATGCGTCGTTTTCTAAAAACATTCTACCCGTCCGGCTGCGGGTCCGTCTACATTTTCCAAATCAAATCACCAGATGCCTACTGAGAAACGCAAAGCGCCCGCTTGCTGGGGGAGCAAGCGGGCGCCTGTGAGCGAATATGTTTGCGGCGAGAGCCGTAATGAGCGGTTGGGTGGCGACTAGTTGGTCGTACCGGAATCGTCGCCCGTGCTCGTGCCCGAACCCGAGCCCGAGCCAGAAAGTGCAACCGTCAGCGTAATCGTGCTGTCGGTGGACTGCTTGCCGGTGGGGGAGACGCCCGTAACGGTGGCATCCTCGTTACCGCTCACGGGATTGCCGTTCTGGTCACAGAAGCCAATGTTATAGAAACCGGCGTTGTTGAGCGCGGTGACGGCGGCAGAGATGCTCTTGCCGTACAGGTTGCCCGGAACGCTGGCCTTGCCGGACTTCTTGGCAATGACGACGGTAATCGTGGCACCGGGCTTCTGCTTGCCGCTGGGGTTCCAGCTGATCACGGTGCCCTCGGTAACCGAGTCGTTCTCCTGGTAGCTCACGTCGACGCCAAAGCCTGCCATATCGAGGGCGTTTCGCGCCTGGGCCTCGGTCATGTCGGTCAGGTCGGGGACGGACGTGGTATCCGGGCCGCTCGAGACCTTGTACGAGATGGTCGTGCCCTTCGCGACTTCCTTACCGGCTTCGGTGCCCTGCTCAAAGACCTGGCCCTCATCGGCCTCGTTGGCCTCCTCGGTGGCGTTGCCCTTTAGGCCAACGCTTGCCAGTGCCGCCTCTGCCTGGTCCTTGGTTAGACCGACAAGCAGTGGAACCTCAACCTTCTCGGAGGGCTTGGGGCCCTTGGAGATCACCAGGTTCACCTTGGTGCCTTTGGGCTTCTTGGTGTTGCCGTTGGGGGTCTGCTCGGCAACCTTGCCCTCGTCGACATCGTCGTTATAGCTCTGGTCGATGGTGCCGACCTCAAGGCCTTCCTCCTTGATCAGCTCGACGGCAGTCTGCTGGTCCTTGCCCAGCACGTCGGGCACGGTGACCTGTTCGTCGCCAAAGAGTCCTGTGGCAAAGGCCACCACGATGCCGATGACGGCAACGGCTGCCACCACGGCGGCGATGATCTTGTTCTTGTTGGATTTGGGCTTTTCGACCTCGTAGGAGCCGGTGGAGCCCGAAACCGAGCTACGGGCGGTATTCTGGCCGCTCACGCCCGAGACGGGACGCACCATGGCGCGCGTCTGATCGGAAAGCTCGCGAGTCTTGGTGGCGCCCAGCTCACCGGGGGCACCGATGATGCGCGTGGGCTCTGAAATGTTGACGGCACGACCGGACAGGTAGCTGTTGAGCACCTGACGCAGCTCGTCGGCGGTCTGGAAGCGGTTTGCCGGGTCCTTCTCCATGCACTTGAGGATGATGCGCTCAAGGTCGGCGTCGACACCGGAGTTGATCTGGCTCGGCGGAATAGGCAGCTCGTTGACCTGTTTGAGTGCGACCGAGATAGCGTCGTCACCGTCAAAGGGAACGCGGCCGGTGGCGCACTCATACATCACGACGCCCAGCGAGTAGATATCCGAGGTGGGGCCGAGGTCCTGACCGCGGGTCTGCTCGGGGCTGACGTAGTGGGCGGTTCCCAGCACGTTGTTGTCTTGCGTGAGGTGGCTGTTCTTGGCGCGCGCGATGCCAAAGTCCATGACCTTGATGTTGCCGTCGGGCAGCACCATGATGTTCTGCGGCTTGATGTCGCGGTGGATGATCTCGTGCTTGTGGGCGACCGAGAGTGCAGAGCTGATCTGCGATCCGATCTGGGCGACCTTCTTGGGGTCGAGGGCACCGTGGCTCTTGATTCCGCTCTTAAGGTCGGTACCGCGCAGGTACTCCATGACGATGTAATAGGTGTCGCCGTCCTTGCCCCAATCGTAGACGCCAACGATATAGGGGGAGGAGAGACCGGCTGCTGCCTGGGCCTCCTGCTTAAAGCGTGCGGCGAAGGTTGCGTCGCCAGCATACTGTGGCAGCATGATCTTGACGGCTACCGTGCGGTCGAGGACCTGGTCCTGTGCACGGTAGACGGTCGCCATACCGCCTGTCCCCACCTTATCCTTGAGGAGGTATCTTCCCCCGAGGACCCTCTGTTCCATTCCTGCTCCTAACATAACTATTCGCTCAACGATGTGTGTAGTACCTACGATGTGGCCGCTGGGGCCGTGTGGCGCGTTGCCGCTAACTCTTAGGCCGCGGCGCGCCTCGGGTGTCCGATTCGATCATGGGCATCACGCTCCCTGTGCGGCAAGCGCCGCGGTCAGGACGATACCGGCGATCTTGGCGGCCTTGACGTCATGCTTGTCGTAATCCTCCAAGGCCACCGAGATGGCGACCGTGGGTGAATCGTAAGGTGCAAAGCCAACGAACATCGAGTTGACGTTGGTGCCGCCGATCTCGGCCGAGCCGGTCTTGCCGGCGACCTTGACGCCGGGGATCTGGGCATCGGTGCCGGTACCGGACTGGACGACGGCAAGCATGGCCTGCTTGACCTGGTCGGCCGTGGCGGAGCTGACGGCCTGCCCCAGCGAGCGGGACTGCGTGGTCTTGACCACGGTTCCGTCCGGGGCGAGTACCTGGGCTACAAAGTACGGGTCCATGACCACGCCGCTGTTAGCGATGGCGGCGGCAATCACGGCGTTTTGCATGACGGTGGTCTGCGGGCCGGGCGTGTGGTCCATGCCGACAGGCTGGCCGGCGCCGGCCCAGGCGGTCTCCCACTCGGTCATGAGCGACGGGTCGGCCATGATGGAGGCCGCGGAGGTCAGGTCCTGGCCGAGCTTTTGGCCGTAGCCAAAGGCGTTGGCAAACTGTACGAGCGTGTTTGCGCCAACTTCGTTTGCCACCTGGCCAAAGACGACGTTGGAGGACACGGCAAAGGCCTGCTGCAGGCTGATGGTGCCGTAGCTCTCGTTGGCATAGTTGGTGACCGGTGCGTTGCCGATGTCCATGGAGCCGGGCGCCTGGTAGGTGCTGGTCAGGCTGGCGGTACCGGTCTCGAGTGCCGCGGAAAGCGTAACGACCTTAAACGTGGAGCCCGGCGTGTACAGCGCGTCCATGGCGCGATTGTACATGGAGCCGTCCTCGCCGCCGCCCGTCTGCAGCAGGGCATCGATGTTGGTGTTGTCGTAGGTGGGCGAGCTGGCACATGCGAGCACCGCGCCGGTACGCGGGTCGATGACCACTACAGCGCCCTTAAAGCCCTTGAGTGCCTGCTCGGCCGCCGTCTGGATACGCGAGTCGATGGTGAGCTTGGCGGTGTTGCCCGGCTGGGTCTGGCCCGCGAGCGACGCGATGGCATTGTTCCAGCTGGAGTAGTCCTTAGAACCGGTGAGCGTGTCGTTCATGACGCTCTCGATGGCGGTGGTGCCATACTGCTGGCTCACGTAGCCAACCACGTGCGCTGCCAGGTTACCGTTGGGGTAGGAGCGTACGTAGGTGCCGTCCTCCTGCTGCAGCGACTCGGCCAGCGTCACGCCGTCGGACGTGATGATGGAGCCGCGCTGGATGTACTTGGAGCGGGCGATGGTGTGGTTGTTGGTCGGCATGTCCTGATAGTCCTTGGCCTTAATGACCTGGACATAGGTGAGGTTGCCGATAAGGATGGCGAACAGCGCCGTAAAGGCGAGCACCGCGCGGGTTAGACGGTTGGCGAGCGCAACGCGGCCGAGCACACCGGATTCAGGCGTGTCGAGCAGGCGACGTCGCATGCGCGAGCCGACGGAATGGCTGCCGCTGCCGTAGGAAGACGAGGTGGCAAAGCGCGTGCCCGTCGGGGCGGCGGCAGATGCGACCTGATCATCGGTGATGGCGGCCATGGTGCCGGTGCCGGTAAGCTCGGCCTCGCGTCCGGTAGCCTCGTCACCGGCGCGCAGCAGGAGCGCGACGATGATAAAGCTCGCCAGCAGAGAGGAGCCGCCCTGGCTCATAAAGGGCAGGGTGACGCCGGTCAGCGGGATCAGGCGGGTTACGCCGCCAACGATCAAGAAGGCCTGGAAGCTGATGGCGGCCGTAAGGCCTGTGGCACTAAAGGCGGCGAGGTCGGATTTAGCGCGGGCAGCTGTGGTGAGGCCACGCACGGCAAAGAGCATAAACAGGATGAGCACGGCGCCGCCGCCCAAAAGGCCCATCTCCTCGCCGATAGCCGAGAAGATAAAGTCGGACTCGACGACAGGGATGTTGTTGGCCATGCCGTTGCCGATGCCAACACCGACCAGACCGCCATCGGCAAGCGAGAAGAGCGACTGGACGATCTGGTAGCCCTGGCCCTGGGCGTCCTTAAACGGATCGAGCCAAACCTGGAAACGCACCTGAACGTGAGACAGGAACTTGTAGGCGCCCACGGCTCCAACAGCTAAGAGCGCAAGGCCGATAACGACATACGAAAAGCGCCCCGTGGCAACGTAGAGCATCAGCAAGAAGATGGTGTAGAACAGCACGGCCGAACCCAGGTCGCGTTCGAAGACGACGACGAGCAGGCACACACCCCACACGGCAAACAGCGGCAGCAGCAGTCGCAGGCGAGGGATCTTAAAGCCCAGAATCTTGCGGTTGGAGATGGAGAGCAGCTCGCGGTTCTCGGCCAGGTAGCCGGCCAGGAACAGGACGATAAAGACCTTGGCGAACTCGCCGGGCTGGATGGTAAAGCCCGCGATGCGAATCCACAGCTTGGAGCCCGAGATCGTGGTGCCGATAAAGATGGGCAGCATCAGCAGAATGATGCCGATAATGCCAAAGGTGTACTTGTAGCGCATGACCACGTCGAGGTTTTTGACCAGTGCAAGCGTTCCCACCATGAGCGCCACCGAGACAAACAGGATGATGAGCTGTGAGATGGCGAGAGCGGGGGCGAGACGCGTCACGAACGTGATGCCGATGCCCGAAAGTATAAATACGATGGGCAGGATGGCGGGGTCGGCGCCAGGCGCCAAGATGCGCACGGCGATATGTGCTGCGGCGAAGGCGGCGAAGAGGCCGATCGGTACGGCGAGCGTCTCAAAGGAGATGGCAGCGCCCGCGGTGAGGACGTACATCGCATACAGCAGGATGACGGGGAACGCCGAGGCGATGAGCAAGAGCAGCTCGGTGTTGCGGCGACTCATAAGCGGCACTCCCTTTCTAATTCTTATCGGAGGCTTCGGCCTCGGCGGACTGTTCGGCGGTTTTCTCGGAATCTGATTCGGAGGTCGATCCCTGGTCGGTGTTGTCGCGAATCGTTTGCGCGTCGATCACCTGGCGGGTCTGCTCCTCGTCGATCTGGTGGCGGTACTTGGATATCGTGTCCTGCGCATCGTCGACACTTGTTTGCGGAATGCCCGCCTTGAGGCGGTTTTGCGTGTCTTCGGGCAGGTCGGACAGCTTGATACTGGTTTCGCTTTCGAGCCAGTGGAGCTTGAGTCCGAGTGGCTTGCCGGGCAGGCCGCGCCAGACGGCGACATTGCCCTGGTAGGTACCCAGGTAGTACGAGCCGGTGACACCCGTGTAGGCCCAGATGGCAGCCGCCAGCACCAAGACGAGACCTAAGACGACGCCGATGGTGACGTTGCGGCGACGCACGCGTTGCGCCTCGCGCATAACGCCATCGTCAACCAGGTCAACGACTACTACGGTCACGTTGTCGTGGCCGCCGGCGGCAAGCGCCGCGTCCACTAGGTTGTCGACGCAGATTTGCGCGGTTGAGGACTGCGTGGCGATGTTCTCGATATCGCTATCGGGAATCATGCTCGAAAGGCCGTCGGAGCACAGGATCAGGCGGTCGCCTTCCTCGATATGCAGAGTGAAGTGGTCGGCATACATGGCGGGGTCTGAGCCCAGCGCACGGGTGATGACCGAACGGTTGGGGTGGACGCGAGCCTCGTCTGCCGTGATCTCGCCGGCGTCCACGAGCTCCTCCACGTAGGAGTGGTCGCGGGTCACGCGGATGAGCGTGCCCTCGTGGAGCAGGTAGGCGCGAGAGTCGCCCACGTGGGCGATGGCGAGCGTGTCGTTTTCGATATAGGCGCAAGTGGCTGTGCAGCCCATGCCGGGCTTGCCTAGGCCGTTCAGGGCGGCCTCGATTACGGCGGCGTTGGCTGCCTCGACGGCTGCGGCCAGGCGTGCTGCGTCGGCGGACTGCGGGGCCGTCTTGGCAATAGTCTCGACGGCGATAGAAGAGGCTACCTCGCCGGCGGCGTGACCGCCCATGCCGTCGCATACGCAAAAGAGCGGCGACTGCACCAGGTAGGAATCCTCATTGTGCGGGCGCACACAGCCAACGTCGGAGCGGGCACCCCACATGAGTTGCGTGGTGGTGCCGGCATCATAGGTCGAGTCGGTCTCGATGCGCTCCTCGGTCAGGGGCTCAAAGCTCATGGTCGAGCCGGGGTCTTTGAGCTTGGCTTCAACGGCGGCTACGTCGATCTCGGCTGTGTCACCGGGAGAGACGGTGTCGGTCTCGGCGTTTGATTCGGAATCTCCGGGGAGTCGGGCTCCTCGGAAACGCGGGCGGTCGACTCGTCGTCTTGCGGGCTGACGTCTATAGGCTCGGGTGTCGCAAAGTGCGACGGCGCGGGCGTGCTTTGCGACTGGGCGGCGGGCTCGGCCACGGCATCGGACTCGCTTGCGGGCGCAGGCTGCGGGGTCTTGGGCGCAGGGCCGTCCTCGGGGGATGGCCCTGCCTCGGGCGCCGGCGTAGACGCGGGCGCAACCTCGGATGACGGGGCTATGGGAAACGCCGGCGCGGCGGGCTCGGGTGCCGCAAACACCGCAGCGCTCTCGTTGATTGCCGCGGCGACGGGCTCTGCAAAGTGAGCTGGCGTCGGGGTTGCTTCTGGCGCTGTGGGCTGATCCGCAGCATGTGCGCCGATGGGCGCCGCTACGGCATTCTCTTCGTCCTCGTTATCGGCGAGATCCGAAATATCATGCGTTACATGCGAAAGAGGCAGGGAGAACACGGTGTCCTCGGGTTCCACGGGTGCGGAGCCCGCCGGAGCGGCGTGGGCCGGCGCAGCTGTGGCGGCAGCCGGTGCCTCGGTCATAGTTGTGGACTTGTTCTCCTCGTCGATCATCGACGGTTCACCTTCATGACCACGTCGCCAATCTGGACTTCGTCGCCCTCACGCAGCGTTGCGGGCTCCACGAGCTGGCGGCCGTTGACGAGCGTGCCGTTAAGCGAGTTGAGGTCCTCGATGATGAGTGCCGGGCCCTGCAGCGAAAAGCGCGCATGCGAGGCCGAGACGAACGGTTCGTTGATGCAGATGTCCGAAGATGGCGAGCGACCGACGATGACGGGGCCGAGCATGTCTACGTGGATGCCGCGGATACCGCGCGGACCCTTGTCCACATCGATCGTCCAGATAGCCGAGTCGCGGCGCTGCCCGCGCACAAGTCCCACGCCGGTCTTCATGACGGCGAACAAGAAGATATAGAGCAGGGCGACCAGGACGATGCGGCCTGCAAAAAGGACGATATCGATGTTCATAAGCGACTATCCCCTAAATTCAAAGGTACTCAGGCCAAACGTCAGCAGATCGCCGTTGCGCAGCGGGCAGCGCGTAATGCGGCGGTTGTTGACGAGCGTGCCGTTGGTGGAATTGAGGTCCTCGATTGACCAATCCGAGCCCGTAAAGGTGAGCTGGGCGTGGCGGCGCGACACATTGGGGTCGCGCAGGGCAATGTCGGAAACTGAGCGCTCGCGACCGATGGTCACCTGTGCGGAGGTGATGCTATGGCTCTCGCCGCTCACGACGTCGACGAGCTGGGCGAGCGGGCGCTGCGGGGCGCGAGTGCTCGCCATGTTGGAGGCGATGCCGGCTGCGGCGCCTAGGCCCACGGCGGCACCGGTCGCGGCGGCTCCGCCCATGCCGGCAAGCGCGTCGCGCGAGACGGTCTGCGGCACCGGGATGGGTGCGGCGGCGGGGTCGGGGACGCTAGGCGCGAAGGGGTCTGCCACGGCAAGCGGGTCGGGAGCGGCGGCGCGAGGCGTCGGCTGCTGCTGGGGCATGGCGGCGGGGCGCTGCTGCTGCGGGGCAGCAAACTGCTGCTGGCCGGCGCGCGGGGCGCTGGCGGCACGGCTTGCCGCGGAGTTGTTCTGGCCCAGGCCGTTTTGATAGGCGCGCTCTTCTTCGTACAGGCGACCGAGCGTGGGGGCATCGACGTTCTCGGCAAAGACCGAGAACTTGCCGGCGCGCAGCTGCGGATCGATCATAAAGCGCACGAGGGGCTCGCCGACAAAGACATAGCGGCGCTTTTCGGCCTGCGCCTTCACGAACTCGCGGACCTCGCGCGAAAGCTCGGGGTAGAACGGGGCGAGCATGGGATCGTCGTCGGCGGCGATAAGGATGGTATAGAGTGCCGGCGCCGTGTTGACGCCGTTGATCACCAGAGTCTGATCCTCCATGTCGCGAGCGGCCTGCTTGGCAAGCTTCTTAAAGGAGAACGGGGCACGGGTGGCACCGAAGATGCCGGCCACGTGGTCCTCGAAGATGTTCAGGAAGTTCACGAAAGATCACTCTCCGTATAGGTTCTTTGGTATCCGAGCAAATATAGGCATATCCCAACGATTATAGAGGATAGGGTTCCCGCAACCGCCGCCTTGGCGACGACCGCGGCTGCAAGGCTGGCAATTTCCATATGGTGTGCAAGACAGGACACCGCTGCACAGCCGATGCCGGTGACAGCGATGGCGGCGATTGCGGCAAGGTTTGAGCTCTGGCCGGCACGCTTGGCATGGACATTGAGCAGCGCGGATGACGCTGCGGCAGTTGCCGCGACCAGCACAAAGGCGACCCAAAGGAGCGGGTCTCCCAGCGCTGCGGCAACGTTACCGAGCCCCAGCACGCCTCCGGCTGAAAGCGCGACCGTGGCCAGACGGGCAAAAAGCGCGCCCATGCCCGTTGCCGCGGCGGCGCTTGCCGGGCCGAGCCAAAATGACGCGACGCCGGCGGTGACCCCAGCTGCCAGGAAGGTATTGCCGGTCAGACAGCCAAGCGCGAGTGCACAGGTGAGCGCGGCGCTCGCGGCAGCCTCGGTGCGACCCCAGGCGATCCACCAACCGGACATGGCGGCGGCAAAGATCACCGCGACGGGCAGCATCGACAGGATGCCCTGCGCCTGCATGGTGGCGTTGGCCATGAGCACCAAAAAGCCCACAGCCGAGATGGCCGAGCCAATCTGGGGGGCCAGGCCAGCCGCCGCTCCGATCGCGATGGCCGCAATGACCAGGCCGGGAAGCGCCGCGACCCCGGCCGTTTGCATCAGCAAAAAGCTAAAGGTGCCGCACGTTAGCGCCGAGATAGTGCGCATGGTGTAGTCGCGCGCATGGCTCCAGCGCGTGCCCGCCCAGCCGAGTGCGGGGTCGACCTCGATGGCGTCGTCCTCGTAGTGCGACGGCTCGATATCGTCGAGCTCCTGCTCGTCATCCGAAAGTTCGCCAACCATTTGCTCCAGGCTGCGACGGCCCTCGCGTACGCTGCCCAGACCGGCAAGGAGCTGGTCGCAAAATGCCTCGATGCTGTTGGGGCGGTCCTGCGGCATGGGGGAGAGCGCGCTCATGAGCGCGGCCTCGGCTCCCGGGGGAAAGTGTGGTATCAGCTCGCTGGGATAGGTGGCGCCGCCGATGATGCGGCCGAGCGAGTCGGCGGGCGTGGCCGCCATAAAGGGAGCGCTGCCGCACAGGCCCTCGTAGATCACACAGGCGAGGGCAAAGACATCGGCGCGCTCGTCGACCGTGCCGGTCTCGATATCGAGCTGCTCGGGCGGCATGTAGCCGATAGTGCCGCCGCGTGAGCCGCCAAAGCCACCGGCAGACGACAGTCGCGCCATGCCAAAGTCGGTGAGCTTTACATTGCCCGAGTGGTCGATGAGCACGTTGGCGGGCTTAATGTCCAGGTGGAGTACGCCATTACTATGGGCGAAGGTGAGCGCCTGGCCCAGGGCATCGGCAATGGCCGCGGCCTCGTCAAAGGTAAGTGAGTGGCCGTCCACGCGGTGCAAAAACTCGGCAAGCGACATGCCATCGACATACTCCATAACCAGGTAGGCATAGGCTGTGTCGTGCGTAAAGTCGATGACCTGCACGATGTTGGGATGTTGAAGCATGGCGGCAGTGTGCGCCTCGCGCAGGACATCCATGATGTCGCTGGCGGGCATGCCGGCACCGTTGATAAGGGGGATGCGCTTAATGGCGACGCGGCGGCGCAGGTGCGTGTCGCGGCAGATCTCGATGGAGCCAAAACCGCCGGTCGCAAGTGTCTCGAGCGGCTGGTACCGCTTGAGCAGCTCGCGAGAGCTGGTGCCCTCCAAAGGAACGTCCGGCGAGAACCGGGCGGTATGTTGCGAGAAAAGCGGCATGGCCAACCCTCGTGCGTTTAAAGTTCGTTTGCGAGCGGCAGGCGCGGGGCCAAGTCGTTCGCGGTGGCATAGATGCTGCTAGTGTAGCACGCTCGGGTGCATGGGGAGGATAGCGGGATGCGAGGCTGCCTGTCTGGCTTGGCCTTAGCGCTTCTTCTTGTTCTTCTTCTGCTTGCGCTTGGTCTCCTGGGGCTTGTCGCCCTGCTTGGCCTCGGCGGCGGCCTTCTCAGCCTTCATTTTCTTCTTCTTGGTCTCGATGCGGAGCTTTTTGTTGATGCGCGCCTTAAGGAAGGCGCCAAACTGCTCGGCATCGCCACGGACGAAGGTGTCCTTAGGAATCGTCACGCCCTGGTCGGCGAACATGGCCACAAAGATGCGCTCGCCGTCGAGCACGTGGTCGAGCTTCTCAAACGGGAAGAACTGCGACTTGCCGCTCTTGCCCCAAACCATCAGGCCGTCCTCGTTGGCGGCGACGCGGCGATAGCGGCCACCCATGGACTCGTCGGCCTCGACGGCGTCGATAAAGTCGCGGGCGAGGGTGTGGTGCAGGTTCTTGCTCCACCAGGCCAAAAAGGCGCCGAATACGATCAGCACGACGCCAAACTTGATCCAGTTGCCGCCGGCCACCAACATGCCGATGCCGATGAGCGCGGCAATTGCCGCGGCGACATACAACGAGCCGCGACGCCTGGGCGAGGCGACCAGGCGGGCGAAGTCGGTGACCAGGTCGTTTTCGTACTGGTACTCGTTGAGGTACAGGATACCGTCGTCGGCTGCGGCCTGCTTCTCGAGCGCGACCTCGACCTGGTCGGCTGCTTCGGAGGGAACGAGGTTGCTCTCTGCGTCTGCCATGCTCTTTGGACTCCTATCGCGGCGGGCTCGCCGTACGGGTTATTATGAATGCAGTATGCCGTGCGACCGCATGGCCGCCGCGGCAACAAGACTCAGTATACCCGGGGGAGCACCCATGGAATCGTTGTACCGAAAGTATCGCCCGCTCACCTTCGACTCCGTGGTGGGCCAGCAGCATATCGTCTCGACGCTCGAGCACGCCATCACCGAGGGACGCCTGTCCCACGCGTACCTGTTCTGCGGACCGCGCGGCACGGGCAAGACCACCATGGCGCGCATTCTGGCCAAGGCGCTGCTGTGCCGCAATGCCGAGGCGGCGCGCGCCGAGGGTGCGAGCGGCTGCATGCCCGACGGCACCTGTGAGGAATGCGAGCTCATCGCCGAGGGCAACCACCCCGATGTTTACGAGCTCGATGCCGCAAGCCGTACCGGCGTGGACAACGTGCGCGAGGAAATCATCAACTCCGTCAACTTTGCCCCGGTGCGCGGCAAGTACAAGATTTATATCATCGACGAGGTCCACATGCTCACGACGGCGGCGTTCAACGCGCTGCTCAAGACGCTTGAGGAGCCGCCGGCGCACGTGATCTTTGTGCTGTGCACCACCGACCCGCAAAAGATTCTGGAGACCATCCTCTCGCGCTGCCAGCGCTTCGATTTCCACCGCATCGGCAACGAGGATATCGAGCATCGCCTGTCCTACGTGTGCGAGCAGGAGGGCTTCGATTACGACGACGAGGCGCTCGCCATCGTGGCGCGCCATGCCAAGGGCGGCATGCGCGACGCGCTCTCCACGCTGGAGCAGCTGAGCGTCTTTGGCAACGGCGCCGTGCATGCGGACGATGCCCGCTCGCTTTTGGGCGAGGTTTCGGACCAGATTTTGGGCGAGTTTGCCCGCGCCATTGCCGATCGCGATGTTGCCGAGCTATATGGACTGATCCGTGCGCAGGTCGAGGAAGGAAACGACCTGCTGGAGCTGACGCGCGACCTGGTGGCGCATGTGCGTGACGTGTACGTTGCCTGCGTTGCCGGTGCCCGTGCCGAGCTGTTTGAGGGCGGCTCCGAGCAGGCCGAGGCGCTTGCTGCCGAGGCCGCTGCCTTTGGCGAGCATCCTGCCGACCGCCTGGCTCGTGTGCTGACAGTGCTCGACGATGCCGCACTGGAGATGAGGGGCGCGAGCGACGTGCGCCTGGTGCTCGAGATTGCCTGCACGCGTCTGGCGCGTCCCGAGGCTGATTTAACGATTGAGGCATTGGCCGAGCGCGTGGCACGCCTGGAGGCCATGGTTGCCAACGCCGCCGTGCCGGCGAGCGTGGCTGCTGTTCAGGCCGCCGCGCCTGCAGCATCCGTACCCGCTGCTGCCCAACAGCCGACGCTCATTTCGGGCGCCCGCGCTGCCGCCCCGGCGGCATCCGCTGCCCCCGCTGCTACGTCCGCGCGCCAGGGCGGTATGCCTTGGGACCGTGGTGCTGCTGTTCCGGCTGCCCAGCCTGCGCCCCGTTCTGCGTCCGTGTCAGCTTCCAAGCCTGCAGCGCCTGCGCCTCAGCCCGTTGCGGCCCCCGCGTCTGCCACCGCTCCGGCACCTAAGCCCCAGTCCAACAATGCCGCCCAGGTTGCCGCCGCCGGTGCTGCCGAGACGCCCGCGGTCGAGGATGCCGGAGAGCTGCAGCGCAAATGGGCCGAGGTTGTCGAGCGTGTCAAGGCACGTCAGGCTTCCTACGCAGGGCTTTTGCTCAACGCCCGCGCCACGGCCGACGACGGCTCCAAGCTCACGGTCTCGTTCCCCGCGGGTTCGACTTTTGCCATTAAGATGCTCGGTCGCGCCGATACGCAGTCGGTGGTCCTGCCGACGGTCTGCGCGGTCTTCGGTCGTCGTACCGTCGACTATGTCCTGGATGGGGGTGGCACGCCGGCTCCTCAACATGAGGAGCATTCTCCATCTGCACGGGCTGCGGCATCTGCGGACCCGCAACCCGTGTCCTCGGCGGCCCCTGCATCCTCGAGCGCCAGTGCGCCGCAGCAGCAAGCGACACCGGTAGCGGCATCGACCCCGTCGGCGCCTAAGCCCGCGGCGCCCAAACCGGCTGCTCCGACACCCGTGTCCAAGCCCGCCTCGCCCGCGCCCAAGTCGTCTGACCTGGGCAAAGCCCCCTGGCTACGCTCCGATAACCCCGCCGGCGCTCCTGCCACGGGCAAGCTCCCGACCGAGCCCGCGCCCCGAGCGCCCGAGCGCGCGTCCGCTCCCAAGGCTCAGCCTGCCGCGCCGTGGGAATCCGAGCAGGTGCCCTACGACGACGCCATGGTCGGCGGCTTCGCCGACGATGCGAGCGGGGATGATCTTCCTCCGTTCGACGTGCCTGTCGCGGCGCCTGCGCCCGGCCCTGCCGCTTCAGCCGCGGCCCCCGCAGCTGCGACGTCCGCTCCCGCAAGCGACGACGCCCCCGCTGCCCCTTGGGAGTCCAACCCCGGCGCCGGCAGCCCCTTCGGCCATCAGGGTGCAGCCCCGAGCATCCCGCAGACCGAGGACGAGGCCAAAGCCCTCATCCGCAGCGTCTTCGGCCAGTCCACCATCTTCAAGCCGGTGGAGTAGCTGTACGGGCGGGTATACTGCTCAAGAAGAGATCTCTTTGTCCGGGCGCATCTGTATTTCGGACATGTGCAACGTGGTGCCGCGTATATCGCATTCGAGCAGACAAGTGCGTGACGGTCGGCCTAGGATGCTGAGGTCGATACGATACGTCGCATGGCTGTCCGTGTATTCGACTTGCTCGGCGTTGACGGTTGCTCCGATTGTCAATAAAGAGCCCGGTTCGGCATCGACAATCTTGAAGTCCTTTATCTTGACCTTGAACTCTTGGTAGAGGGACGGGCTGTTGTAGTAAA
>OHWM01000480.1_pt1 | contig 20364 bp, 22 predicted proteins | sample 1579731 | NCBI WGS metagenome assembly OHWM01 (sample SAMEA3882510, study PRJEB24775) | human gut metagenome | biome: human-associated habitat; feature: intestine environment; material: feces | place: Netherlands | collected 2009/2010
TCCGGTGTCCAGTGGTGGTCGGTCTTAAAGTACAGATACTGGTCCTTATTGGCGCGGTAATCGTCGCGCATATCGATCACATCCGCCCCGCTGGCCTGCACTTGGGCAAAAATGTCATCCAACATGGCATCTTCGTCCACCATGGGGGCATTGGCCGGCAGCATTTCCGGGTAGATATCGCTGGCCGAAGGTGCCAGCAAAAAAGTGACCCGGCCGGGGTAGCGCTGGGCAAAGTTTGTGACGGCACTGACATTTTTCCCCAGCTGCTTCTCAGTATCCGTACTGACGGTAAACAGCTTGGTGAACATCCAGCCATCTTTGCCGTTTAGGATGCCGCTTTCCTCCGTTTTGCCAAACGCGAGGGCATTGACGGCGCTTTCCAGGTTGATCCACCCATCGCGCAGGGCAACCTGGTCCTGCAGATAGGTGGAAAAATCATCCTGCCATTTGCCGTTCAGCAAAGTTTTTACGCTGAACACTGGCATTTGCGCCAGTTTGCGGTTTTCCAGCTCCGAGTTCTCGCGCTTGGGCCAGAACAGGTTGACCAGTGCAAACCCGCACAGCAAGGCGGCAAAAACAATCAGGGAAGCTGGCGGCAGATGACGGTCGGATCTGCGGTGAACATATTTTTCCATAAAGCCATCCCTCCCCTTAAAAGTTTGCATACAGTGCGGTGGAACCCGTTGCTGCTACCACATACGCTGTGCACAGAACAAAGCAGACGCCGCAAAGCGCTGCCCGTAGCGGGGCTTTGCCTTTGCACCACTGCCAGAACCGCCCCGGCAGTTGGGTGGAGCAAACGCAGCACACAACCAGCAGCACCGCATAATTGCGCAGGAAATACAGCGCCGAAACGCCGCCCTGCGGGATGAACAACCGGCTGAGCAGCAGCCCCAGCGGTGCACCGGGGGCGTTGCAGGTGAACAGCCCCCAGCCCAGTACCACCAGGATCAATGTGTAAATGTGCGGCCAGACCTTGCCTCTTTTCAGGTACTTCATCAAAAAGTTCTTTTCGATGACAAGCAGCACGAAATAGTAAAGGCCCCAGCAGATAAAGTTCCAGTTCGCACCATGCCAGATGCCGGTCAGCGCCCAGACAGCCAGCATGTTCAGTATCTGACGCCCGGCACTGCAGCGGTTGCCGCCCAGCGGGATATAAATGTAATCCCGGAACCAGCCGGAAAGGCTGATGTGCCACCGCCGCCAGAATTCGGTAATACTGCCTGAAATGTACGGCAGGTTAAAGTTCGCCGGGCATTCAAAGCCCATCATCAGGCTCAGGCCGTTGCTCATCTCCGAGTAACCCGCAAAGTCAAAGTACAGCTGCAAAGAGTACGCAATAATGCCCAGCCATGCCAGCGGCAGGGAAGCGTTCGCCAGCCCAATGCCGCCCGTTCCGATGATATCCTGCCAGAGTGCCGCAATGGAATCCGCCAAAATCACCTTTTTGGCAAGGCCGAACACAAACATTTCAGCACCATCCTGCGCTTTTTGCAGGGTGCAGCGTCCCTGTGTCTGGTGTAGGACATCCGCCATATCCCGGTATTTCACGATCGGGCCAACGATCAGCTGCGGGTACATCAGAACATATACCGCAAAGACCACCGGGCTGCGTTCCGCTTTTACCTTGCCGGTATACACATCCGCAGTATAACTGATGAGCTTAAACGTATAATAGCTGATGCCAAGTGGCAAAACATCCAAAAAACTCAGCTTGGCAAACCCGGTGGAAGCGATAACGTTGAGCGTATCCAGCAAAAAGTTCGTGTATTTGCAGTAGACCAGCGCCGCTGCCGTCAGCACAATGGCAGCAATCAGCACGATTTTTCGCTTGCCCCCGGCGGGCAGGCGGGCAAGCAGAAGCCCCGCCGCATAGTTGATGGCAACCATGCCCACGGCCAGCGGCAGCCATGTAATACCGCCCCAGCAGAAAAACAGCAGGCTTTCCACCAGCAGCACCGCATTTTTGACCCTGCCCGGCACAAGGTAATACAGCCCCAGCGCCAACGGCATAAAACAGAATAAAAAGACAACGCTGTTAAAATTCACAGCGGTTCCTCCTCTCTTGGTTCAGGGAGTGTGGGGAACAGCCCACCAAAAAACAAGGCCGCAGCCTGTTGGGGCGCGGCCTGTTTGGTATCGGTTTGTGCTATCAGGCAAGTGCCCCGTCAATGGCGGTGTCGATTGCGGAATAATCCGGGCCATTCACACCGGCAATGACCATGACCACAACATTGCCTTTTACCACAATGCGTGCATCCTGTGCCTTAGCAACTTTATCAGCAAAGTCAGCATACAGCGTGCTGCTCATTGATTCCTTATAGGCTTCCAGTTCAGCTTTCACGGCATCAGCGGTGCCATCTTTGACTTGGGCGGCGAATACCAGAGCACAGTCTGCCTGGTCGTTGGTCACATCGCCCTGGAAAGCAACAATGTTATCCGGGGTCAGGTTCATCTCGTTCTCCATGGAGAAGTCATCGATGGCACGGGCATTGGGCACTTCGTTCACAGCCTCAATGGCGGTCACGATGGAGCCCAAATCCACGCTGGCAGTGGCTTCCTCGGTGGAGGAAGCATCGGTGCTGGCTGCCTCAGAAGCCATGCTGCTGGCAGCTTCCGAAGAAGCACTGGCAGAGGAAGAAGCGCCGCTGCCGCAGCCAGCCAGCAGGGTAGCAAACAAAGCGGCTGCCGCCAAGGCAGAAATCAATTTTTTCATAATATAGGTCTCCTTTGTTGGTTCGGGGTTCAAATTTATCTCTTTGGCCCTCTGGGAATTTAGATCACCTACTATAGTATACCAGAGTAATGTACTTATATAGGATACACGATTTACACCTGTTTTTCAAGTCCCGCAGGGTAAATCTCACACACTTTCACATCCACAATTTTGCGCAAAAATACCGGCGCTTGACAAACTCCCGCCACCTTACACTTTGAAATACAGAATCCATGTAACTTATAAAATTAATGGAGGAATCCCCCTTGCAGAACTACAAAGCCAGACAAACCGCCCTGCTTGGCATGCTGTTTGCCCTTTCCATGGCGCTCTCTTTTTTGGAATCCATGCTTACCCCGTTTTTTGGCCTGATGCCCGCCATGAAGCTGGGGCTTTCCAATATTGTTGTCATGTACGCCGTTTTGTTTTTGAACCGCCGTTCGGCGCTTTATCTTGTGCTGCTCAAGGCGTTGTTTGCGTTGCTTACCCGCGGCGTTACAGCCGGGTTTCTTTCGCTGTGCGGGGGCGCGCTTTCCCTGGCTGTGTTCTGCCTGCTTCTGGCATTGCCATTCACCATCACAGGCTACATTTTTTCGGTCAGCGGGGCACTGGCGCATAACTGCGGCCAGCTGCTGGGGGCTGCAGCGCTGCTTTCAGACAAAATGGCAATCACCTATGCGTCGATGCTGCTGATAGCGGGTCTTATCGTTGGTTCCTGCACCTATATGGTATCGCGCCTGATCTTTCCCGCTGTCAAGAGAATTATTCCGCCGAAGAGCAAAGCGGAAAGCAAAATTACGTTTTAAGATAACGTCTTAAAAATTTTTAAAAAAGTGTTGACATTTCACATTTCTGCGGCTATAATATAACCATAGCACAGGGAACAAGTTCAAAAAAAGTGAACGTCTTGTGCGGCTCATAAAACTAAAAACCAAGAACAAACCATTATTTTGATTCGGAGGTATTTCTTATGAAAAAGTATGTTTGCACTGTCTGCGGCTACATTGCTGAGGGCTCCATCCCCGATTTCTGCCCCGTCTGCAAGGCTCCCGCTTCCAAGTTCATCGAAAAGACCGATAATTCCTATGTGACCGAGCATGTTGTCGGTATCGCCAAGGACGCTCCGGAAGATATCATCCAGGGCCTGCGCGAGAACTTTAACGGCGAGTGCAGCGAAGTTGGCATGTACCTGGCCATGAGCCGCGTTGCCGACCGTGAAGGCTACCCGGAAATCGCCGAAGCTTGGAAGCGTTACGCTTTTGAGGAAGCTGAGCATGCTTCCAAGTTCGCAGAACTGCTGGGCGAAGTCCTGACCGACAGCACCAAAAAGAACCTGCAGATGCGTGTGGATGCCGAGTCTGGTGCCTGCGCAGGCAAGATGGAGCTGGCCAAGAAGGCAAAGGCTCTGAATCTGGATGCCATCCATGACACCGTGCATGAAATGGCAAAGGACGAAGCCCGCCATGGCCGCGGCATGCAGGGTCTGCTGGACCGTTACTTCAAATAATTGAATTCCTAAACCGCAAGGGGGGGTCGGGTAACACCGGCCCCTTTTTGCTGTCATTTTTTCTGTGGCAATACCGCATAATTCTAAGTGCCGATACGGCGAGCGAGATGCCGTGCCGCAGCTGCCGGAGCGGTGCTTAAGCCGCAAGGCGGGAATTGTGCGGTGTTGCCCTGTATTTATTCTCCGCGGCAGGCAAAAAAGTTGTCCTGATTATCACAGGCAGCATAAAACGTTTCGCTCAACTGGCCGATGCCCGCGCGGGAAAGCTGGGTGTTCAACCAGGTGCGGTCCTTTCCGCTGGTGTGCAAGTTTTCTTCAATCAGCTTGCCATCCAACACCAGGTCATACCACTTGCTGGCCGGATCTGTCTGGATGGCAAGGTCCTGCGGGGTGACCGGGCGGTTGAAACTTTTGGGTAAAAAGCTGATCTGGCCGCTGGTTTCCAGCATGGCACACTGCACTTCATTCAAATCAAAATATCCGGCTACTCTGGCTTGTGCTAAAAATTCATTCAGGTCTATTTTGGCGCGGTCCAGCTCCGCTTTATAAATCGTTCCGTTCTCCATCAGTGGAATGGCCTGTCCGCTCAACCAAAGGCGGACGTTCCGGTTTTTGCAGGTGCCGTAATGCACCGCAAAAGCTGCGATACCATACACGATCATGGCGGTAAGCGGGCGGTACCATTGTTCCAGGTTGGTGGCCATCTCTGCCGCAATGGAACCAATGGTAATGCTGTTGACATAATCAAACAAGTTCATCTGGGCAATCTGCCGTTTGCCGCCCAGCCGCGTTAAAATAAACAGTACTGCCAGCGAAACCACACTGGCAACAAACACATTGATAATTTCCTGCACTGCCTGCATCTTTCCCATCTGCTCCCTTATCATTTGCCATGCAACCCGCATGGTAACCTTATTGTGGCCCCACCAGCGGTGCATTATACGCACAATGTACCAACGGGGCTTGCACAGGAAGGGGAAAATGTTATAATAAAGTTGTTCCTGTATACTTCGACTTCCGGCGGCTTTGGGCCCGCTGCGCCGGAGCCGGGCAGGGATTGGCAGCAACTGCCAGCTTGATAAAGAATTGATATCAGGATGTGAAATCATGCAGATTTACCTTTTGCGGCATGGGCAGACAGAATATAACGCCCAACACCGGTACCAGGGTCAACAGGATATCCCGCTTTCCGCCGCGGGCCGCGCCCAGCTGCGCCCGGCCGGGTTTATGCCGGATGTTGCCTATGTCAGCCCGCTCATCCGCGCACGGCAGACGGCGGAAATCTTTTTCCCCGGCTGCCCGCAGATCATTGTACAGGACTTGCGGGAAATGTGCTTTGGCAGTTTTGAGGGGCGGCATTATATCCACATTGAGCACGACCCCGACTACCTTGCCTGGCTGGAAGCCAACAAGACTGCTGCACGCCCGGATGGGGAGCGCATTCAGGATTTTTGTAACCGAAGCTGTGCCGCCTTTGCCAAACTGGTGGAAGAAAGCCTTGCGCAGCACAAACAGCAGCTGGTGATTGTAGCGCATGGCGGCATCCAGATGGCGGTTATGTCCCGTTACGGTCTGCCGCGGCGGGATTATCACGACTGGTGCGGTCCCAACGCGGGCGGCTACCGCCTGGATGCCGCCAACTGGCAAACAGACCACACCTTGCAGCTGTTGGAAACCGTGCAGTATACCAAAGCCACACAAAGCGAGGCAGCCTTATGAGCAATGGTTTGATTCATTTATACCACGGTGACGGCAAGGGCAAAACCACAGCTGCCATGGGCCTGGCTGTGCGGGCGCTGGGCTGCGGGCGGCGCGTGGTGATCGTGCAATTTTTGAAAGGCGGTGCAACCGGGGAACTGGAACCGCTGCAAACCCTTGGCGCTACCTTCTACCGCGGCAAAGCCGGGCAGAAGTTTGTATTCCAGATGAATGAGGAAGAAAAGGCCGCCACCCGTGCCCTGCAAACTGAAAACCTGCGCCGGGCGCTTGCCGAACCGGCGGACCTTTTGATTCTGGACGAAGCCTGCGCCGCCTGGAATCTGAACATGGTGGACCGAGAGTTGCTGCAAAACGCCGTACTGCACAAGCCTGCCGAGCAGGAACTGGCAATGACCGGCCGCGACCCGGCCCCCTGGATGCTGGATGCCGCAGATTACATTACTGAAATGTGCTGCCGCCGCCACCCATACGAAAAAGGCATTCCGGCAAGAAAAGGCGTTGAATTTTAAGTTTGCCGCAGCGCAGTTCCATACAGGGAAGCGCACCAGGCAATAAGAAATTAAAAGTATTTAGGACAACCAGAAAAAGAGAAAAACAGCCTGCCCAAACAGCAGGCGGGGAGGGGTATCATCATGGCTACACATAGCCGCCAAATGTCCGATGCATTCCGTACGACAGTATTTCTAACCCTGTCCGGCGGATTTCAGGACGCTTACACCTACATGGGCCGCGGCAAGGTTTTTGCCAACGCTCAAACCGGCAATATCGTGCTAATGGCCACCAATTTTTGCGAGGGTGATTTTGCCAAAGCGCTGCGGTATCTTTTGCCGCTGCTGGCCTTTGCCGCCGGTGTCTATTTTGCCGAGGGCATCCGCAACCGCTACCACCTGATGGAGAGATTCCACTGGCGCCAGCTGATTTTGCTGATTGAGATTGCACTGTTGTTTGTTGTTGGCTTTATCCCCAACAATCTGGACTGGCTGGCCAATATGCTGGTCAGCTTTGTCTGCGCCATGCAGGTACAATCTTTCCGCAAGGTGCACGGCAATGCATATGCCAGCACCATGTGCATTGGCAACATGCGCAGCGGTATGCAGTACCTGTACACCGGCCTGCACACAAAAGACCGCGCTGTATTGCGCCGCGCCATGCAGTATTTTGCTGTAATTGCACTGTTTGCTGTGGGGGCCGCTGCCGGCAGTCTGCTGACCATCCATTTTGGCAACCGTGTGATCTGGTTCTGCTGTGCTTCGTTACTGGTCAGCCTTAGCTTCATGTTTATCCGTGAAGACATTGAAGAGAACCCTGAACTGCAGCGGGAAGCCGCCGCTTTGCACCAGGATGTAAAAGCCATGGAGCACACCATCGGCAAAACCTTGCAGGAGCAGCAGGAAGAACTGCACCCCTTAAATCACAAGTGATATGGACAATATATAAAATTTGAACAAAACTTTCGCAATCTCGCTTGTCGTTTTCCGGCACAAATGCTACAATACAGTCAAATGTTAAATATGTGCGCGAAAGCGAGGGATTTCCGTGAAAATCATCACCGTTACACTTGCTCCTAACCAGGCTGTTCTGACCTGCTATCTGCAGGACCAAAGCCCCAAAATGCCAAATGCCACCATCCGCCCGGCTATGCTGGTCGTGCCCGGCGGCGGTTACCAGTATTGCTCTGACCGTGAGGGCGAACCGGTCGCCCTGGCTTATATGGCGCAGGGGTTCAATGCGTTTGTTCTGCGCTATACGGCAGATGCGACCACCCCCATTGACAAAGCATTACAGGATGGTGCCGCCGCAATGGATTACCTGCGCGCCAACGCCGCGGAGCTGGAAATTGACCCGCAGCAGATCGCCGCCGTTGGCTTTTCTGCCGGTGGGCATTTGGTTGCCTCGCTGGGCACACTGCTGCCCAAGGCACAGCGCCCCAACGCCCTTGTGTTGGGCTATGCCGCAACGCTGGGCGCAATGTGGACCGTCGCTGGCCGCCAGGAGCCCGACCTGCACGCGCTGGTTGATGATGACACCCCGCCCACATTCCTGTTTGCTACCCAGGGGGACGCGCTGGTTCCTGTTAAGAACAGCCTTGTTTTTGCAGATGCTTTGGCTGACCACAGCATCCCGTTTGCGCTGCACATCTTCCCGACCGGGGCACACGGCATTTCCCTTGCCACTGCCTGTACCTCCGGGCCGGAATCTTCCCGTGTCAACCCGGCAACCGCCCAATGGCTGCCGATGAGCGTTGACTTTTTGCAAAAGCTGTGGGGCTGCCTGGGCGTTACCGCACCGGATACCGAGCTTGCCGCCCAGCTTGCCGCCGGGCCGCTCAGCCTGAATATGCCGGTGCGCAGGTTGATGAAGAACCCGCAGGCTAGCGCTCTGCTGCAGGCTGTGCTGGGGGATATGTGGCAGGCCATTGTGTCTAACCCACTTTCCCAGGGAATCAGCCTGCGCGAAATTTCCGGCTTCCTGCAGGCGGCATTGCCGGAAAGCGCATTGAATCAGCTGGATGCCCAGCTAGCTCAAATCCCGGTTGAATAACCCAAAGGAGCTTATCATGCTGTTTATTGAATATCCCAAATGCTCTACCTGCCAAAAGGCCAAATGCTGGCTGGATGAAAACGGCGTTGCTTACACCGACCGCCATATTCTGGAGCAGCCCCCCACCTATGAAGAGCTGAAAGAATGGCACGCTCGCAGCGGGCTGCCCCTGCGCCGCTTTTTTAATACAAGCGGCCTGAAATATAAATCGCTTGCCCTGAAAGACAAACTGCCCACCATGACCGAGGATGAGCAGCTGCACCTGCTTGCCACAGATGGCATGCTTGTCAAGCGGCCTTTGATGGTCGGGGATGATTTTGTCCTTGTCGGATTCAAGCCTGACGAGTGGGCCAGCACCCTGAAATAATCCACCTTCTAAATAGCAAAGCAAAAACGGCACCGCAGTTTGTTGCACACACAGTCAAGTAAGACGATGTGCACGGCAAAGATTGCGGTGCTGTTTTGTTTTTATTCTTCCCAAAACCGCCAGAGTTCCCGTTCCAGCTTTTCTGTATCATAAATCATTTTCAGGTGGCTCCAATGCGGGGGCATCAGGCGGCGGTAGTCCGGCATGGCAAAGCGGTTATCGATCAGCAGCACCACGCCTTTGTCCCGCGGGGTGCGGATCACACGCCCGGCGGCTTGCAGCACCTTGTTCATGCCGGGGTAACGGTAGGCGTAGTCAAAGCCGGAACCGCGTGTCTGCTCAAAATAGTCCCGCAGCTGCTCCTGCCGGGGTCCAACCTGCGGCAGCCCTGGGCCCACGATGCCTACACCAATCAGCCGGTCGCCGGTCAGGTCAACGCCCTCCCCAAATACGCCGCCCATCACGGCAAAGCCAAGCAGGGGTTGGCTGGGGCCCGGCACAAACTGGGCCAAAAAGGCCGCTTTCTGCTGTTCATCCATCGCGTTTTCCTGCTTGATGCAGTTGATTTCCGGGCAGTGCTCCTTGAACTGTGCATAAGCCTGCTCCATATACGCATAACTGGGGAAAAACGCCAGATAATTCCCGCAGCGCGCCCGCACCATCGTCGCCAGGCTTTCCGCCACAATGGCAAGGCTTGCATCCCTGTCCTTATACCGGGTGCTGACATTGCCGATGCAGAACAGTCCCTGATTGCCCGCGGGGAAGGGGCTGCGCAGGGCAACGGCCCGTGCTTCCGGCACACCGCACAGGTCCTTATAATAACTGGCCGGGGCCAGCGTTGCACTGAACAGCACCGCGGCGCGCCCCAGGGCAAAACTATCCGCCAAAAAGGCGCTGGGGTCAAGGCAGAGCTGCGCTGCACGCACCTCGCTGCCGGATGCCGTGATTTGCAGCACAAAATGATCGTCAAAGGTATCCGCTACGCGCAGCCAGGCCCGCACATCAAAATACAACTGCAGCAGTGCCGTGTGGGTTTCATCCGGTTCTCGGTGATCGTCCAGCCATGCTTCCAACGGTTCACACAGGCGGTTCAGCAGGTGATCAAACTCCTCGCTGCGCTCTTTTAGAAAGAATGTTTTGCCAAACCGTCCATCTCTGGCGGCAGTTTCTTCCTCGGCACGGTGGCGCCATTCAATAAATACATCACTTACTTTGGTCAGAGCGTTTTTCAGGCTGCTTTTGCCTTTGCCCAACAGCTTCTTCGCTTCATAAAAGCTGGTTTTGGTCAGGGCAGCACTGTGCATTTCCCGCGCACGCCCCGGCAGGTTGTGCGCTTCGTCCACCAGGAAGATATAATCCCCGGCAGATTCAAAAAATCGCACCAGATGTACAACCGGATCAAACAGATAATTGTAATCCCCAATAATCACATCGCTCCACAGGCTGCTGTCCAGCCCCAGCTCAAAGGGGCATACCGTGTGGCGTTCTGCATATTCCTGCAAGGTTTCCGCCGTCAGGCAGGGGACATCCAGCACATCCCAGAGAGCGCCTTTGATGCGGGCATAATACCCGTTGGCATAGGGGCAGGCTTCCGGGGTACACTCCCGCGTCTCACACAGGCAGATCTTGTCTTTCGCTGTCAGCGTTACACTGCGCAGGTGCAGTTCCGGCTCGGTATCGCGCAGGATAGCCAGTGCGTTTTCCGCTGCCGTACGGGTTGTGCCGCGGGCCGTTAAATAAAAAATCGGTCCCACATTCTCATTGCCCATAGATTTCAGGGCAGGGAACAGCACGCTCATGGATTTACCAATCCCGGTTGGCGCCTGGCACAAAAGCCGGCCGCCGTCCCGGCACACTTTGTATACCTCGCCCGCCATCGCGCGCTGCCCGGGGCGATACGCAGGGAAAGGGAACTGCATGGCCTGCAAATCCGAGTTCCGGGCCTTTTTCCACTCAACCGCCCGCCGCGCCCAGGGGGCATATTCCGCCAGCAGGGCTTCCACTTCCTCCTGCAGCTGCTGCGCGGTGTAATGCCGCTCAAACCGCAGAATCAGCTCTTCATCTACCTGGAAATAGGTCAGCTGAACCCGCATCTCTTCCAACTCATGCTGTGCCGCATAAATTGCTGCATACACAATAGCCTGTGCCCAGTGCTCCGGTGCAAAATCCGGGGTAATATCTGCCGCCGGGCATGCGGTGGTCTTGATCTCATCCACCACGGTAACACCGTCCGCTGCGGTAAAAATGCCATCGGCGCGGCCTTCCAGCGTAAATTCAATTTCTTCATACGCAAAAATACCGCGAAGAAATACCTCCGCGGCGTAATCGGCATGTTCTTTTACAGCGGCGCGCTGCAATTTGCGGTGGATGCGTGCGCCCTCATTGGCGCGGTCAAAGCCGGTAAAGCGGTTGTCAATGCTGCCAGCCCGGCGCAAGAATTCCACCAGCTGGCGCACCGGCAGCGTGATTTGTATTGGGGATACAGGTTCCTGCAAGGGCTCGTCCTCCTGTCAGGGGCAGTCAGCTGCGGTTATAGGTATGGTCACACACCTGCTCAATTTTCTCGCGCAGGGCTACAAAATCTTCAAACGCGGATATTTTGCTTTTTGGGTTGCGCAGCAGCGCTGCCGGGTGCAGAGTTGCCATAAACAATGTGCCCTGCTTATCAAAAAACTTACCGTGGTCCCGCGTGACGGAAAAGTCTTTTCCAATCATCTGCTGGGCGGCAATGCGGCCCAAGCACACCACAATTTTTGGGCGCAGCAGCCGGAACTGCATGCGCAGCCATGGGAGGCAGGCGGCGGATTCTTCCGGGGCAGGGTCGCGGTTTTCTGGCGGGCGGCACTTAACAATATTGGCAATATAAATATTTTTGCTGCGGTCAAGGTCAATCGCTTCCAGGTAATGGTCCAGCAGCTGGCCGCTGCGGCCCACAAACGGCAGGCCTTGTGCGTCCTCGTTGGCGCCGGGGCCTTCACCCACAAAAAGAACCTCGGCGTCCGGCACACCCTGCCCAAACACCACATGGGTGCGGGTCTCACACAATCCGCAGCGCTGGCACATCAGGCATTGCTGTTTCAGCTCATCAAAATTCATGAATATCCCTCGTATTGCCCCCTTGCACAGGGGACTATAATATAATAAAAGACAACCGCTGCCCAAACAGTGGTAAAAAGGAGCTATCATTTATGCATCCAGACGCCTTGGCCGCCCGGCTGGCCTGTATCCTGCTGGGTTATCTGTTCGGCAGTTTTCTTACGGCAGAAGTTGTCGCCCGCGTTGTTTCCGGCAAAAGCGCGCGGCAGCTTGGCACCGGCAACCCCGGCATGGCTAATATCATGGCCCAACTGGGCAAGGGGGCCGGGCTGCTAACCCTGGCAGGTGATACGTTAAAAACGGTTGCTGCCTGCGGTGCGGCGTATTATGCTACGGCACCACTGATCGGGCAGGCGTCGATTTTATATGCCGGGCTTGGCGCAGTGCTGGGCCATAACTATCCCGCATGGGCAAGGTTCCGCGGCGGCAAGGGGGTTGCGGTAACCTGCGTTTGGCTCGTTTTGTATCTTCCGTTTTGGGGCACGCTTTGCTGCATCGCTGGCGGGGCACTGGTCCTGTGGCTCGGCTACCTGCCGTTGGGGGCTGTGGTGATCCCAGCGCTGGCCATCCTGCCCGCGTGGCTTTCCTATGGCCCAGAAAGCGGCATTCTAACTTTGGCCTTGGCCATCATTATGTTCAGCCGCCACTATCACGGCCTGCTGCGGATTCGGCAGGGGACAGAGCCCCGATTTTTCCAACGCCGCAATCCAAAATGAACAACTTTATCATAGCATATTTTCACCAGCCTGAAAAGCTGTAAACACATGAAAAAACGATATGATCTTAGAACCATCCAGTCATGTCGTTGCCGTCCGATTTTGAGGTGAAATCTTACAATCTAAACGATTTATACCGTAATTTCCCATAAAAACAGCAGAACAACAGAAACCCCAACAATCCCAAGGTAATAAGTTTGTGTAACTTGGTGCCTTGCGTTATCGACATATCAGAATTACAATATAATTATTACGGAATTGTAAAATGGAGGCAAACTGAAAATGAAGTATTACTTGGCTTACGGTCCCAACCTCAACCTGGTGCAGATGCGCCAGCGTTGCCCCAATGCCCGTGTGGTCGGGTATACATATTTATTCGGTGCGCGCCTGGTCTTCCGTGGTTCCAAGAACGGCTGCTTTTTGACCACGGATTTTCAGCAGCCCTGGTGCCCGTCTATGGTGGGCTGCGGGGTTTATGAGATTTCTGATAAAGACGAGCAGGCTCTGGATGTCTATGCGGGGGTTCCTTATTTCTACCAGAAGCAGACAATGCAGGTACAGTGTGTCTGGGACGTCACTACGCGACGGGAAGTTCTGCATAATATTGAAGCAATCCTTTACACCCTGCCCGCCAGCCACCCCTTGGGTGTTCCTTCCCGCCGCTATCTGCAGGAGTGCAAGAGCGGGTATGATGACTTTCATTTCAGCTTCCTTCCGCTGCGCCAAGCTCTGATTGACAGCAGCCCGGAGCCGCACACGAAGTAAAGGAAACACTTTTGTGTGAAAGAAAAGGCAAAAGCAAAAGATAGGCAAGTGGGAAGCGACGTTCTACCGTTTTGTTTCTTGCTTTACGAAACAAATTTGAAAAAATTAAAAAAAATATGAAAATATCTGTTGACAAAAGTGGTACTGCTGGTTATAATAATACTCGTCGCCGGTGAGGCGGCCAAACAAAATAAGCGGATGTGGCGGAACTGGCAGACGCGCTAGATTCAGGTTCTAGTTCCCTTAAAAGAGTGTGGGTTCAAATCCCTTCATCCGCACCAAAGAAAAGCACCTAGAAACGTAAGTTTTTAGGTGCTTTTCTTTTTGCTGTACCGCAGCGTTTACCGCACCCCCGTACAGGTACGCGCCTTTCGCGTCCAGATACTCAATTAGGCATTCTTCTACGCTGCCGCCGTGCTTCCGGGCGGCAAAGTCGCTGCCGGGTCTTCCTGCTGTTCGCCCATGGTTGTACTGCCGCTGTCCTCCACATCAAGGGGCAGATCAAGGCTTGTGCAGTGGTTCAGCGGGTCGGCGCTGGCCTTGTGCTGCCTGCCGTCCTCGCCGGTCACGTTGCGGGCGTGGCCGTTGGTAAGGGTGCGCTGGATCTGGCGCTGCATGGCGGCAGTCAGCCAGGTGGTAAATGCTCCCTGCGCCGGGTCGTAGGTCTGGGCGGCGTGCTGGACAGCAAAAAAGCCTTCTTGCTCGAAGTCGTCCGCGGTCAGGCCGTGGGCATCTGCCTGGGCTTTGTGCGCTGGGTACCACTTCCAGAACATAGAGCGCAGCAAGCCCTTGTTCAGCTCCCACAGCTGGCCCAGGGCGTAGCTGTTGCCGGTGGCGGCCAGGGCAGCAAGTGCAGCGTTTGTTGCCTGCTGGTCGCTGGTTTTGGTTGCTGTGTCCATAGAATCCCCCTATAAACAAGAAAAGCGTGCAGGCTGTAAACCCGCACGCTTTTGTGCATTTTGCTATTGAATCGGGCCCGGCCCGGCGTGGATCAGGCCACGTAAACAGGCACTTTGCACAATCAGGTGGTAGCCTGGTAATAAATGCCGGTCTTTTTGTTGTCCAGCACAAAAGCATCATAGCAGACGCGGCCAGTCACAATCGTGCCACTGGAAAGCGGCGTGTCGTTATGAATGCCGAAATCTTCCAGCTTGACCGGGGCCACAGTGGCGGACGGGTGGGCCAGCATAAAGCCAAACTTGGCAGGCAGGCGGACGGCGGGCACCTTGACCACAGAAGCACCGTCCAGCATGGCCACAACACCACGGGCGCGCATCTCTGCTCCAATCTCGGTGTGGTCAAATTCAACGGCCTGTTTCAACAGCGCATAGGTGGCCGGGGTGACGGTCAGCACGCGCTCGGTCTCGGGCACTTCCGCATCGTCCAGCGCCTGGGAAGCTGCCAGCACTGCCGCGTAAATGTTCGACTTGGTCAGCGCAGCGGCGGCGGGCTTGGTGCCTGCGCCGTCTGTCATGACCTTGTACACGTTGGTGTCAACCTCCGGCACGACCACCTCGCGCAGCTCACGGGCCAGGGCGGTGCCTGCTTCAAGCTGGCCCTGGGTCTCGTCCTCGTCCAGCTTGTCCACGTTGAAGATGAAAGAGCGGTCATGCTTCAGCAGCAGCTCCTCGGTGGTAGCAGACAGGTCAAGCAACTGACCATAGCGGGAAAGAGATTCGCTGCTATCCTCCGGGGCCGCGCTGCGGTTGCGGGCGTAGTCGTTCATGGGCGTGGTGCTGATCTTGTACAGCTTGATGGAGTGCGCGCCCGTCCAATCGTAATCGGTGTTGGTCAGCAGAAAGGTCTTGCTTTCGGCTTTAAAAAGTTCGTCAGTTTGGGGTGCAAATCTAGTGGTAAGTTCAACAGACATATATATAACCTCGTTTAGTAACTGAAAAATTGTGGCTTTTTGGGTGTATGCTTATTACCACGACTAAACGCGGGCGACAAATCCGTTGTGTGGCGCTGTGAAGCGGGAATATTCCCAATAGCGCCAGCGGTGCCGCCGTCCCTTACATTGGGGTAGGCAGGCGCGGAAAACTTCAAGATCTCCTGTGCCTGGGCGGTGCAGGCTTCCTCGGTCTCGCCGGTCAGCAGAGCCGCCGGTACGCCAGTAGCAGCCGAAACGCGCTGTTTCATCTCGCGGCGGTCGTTGTCGGCTTTCATGGCATCAAGCTGCTGCTGCAATGCAGCGGCGCGGCTGTCTGCTTCATCGGCGCGGCCTGCCTTGCCTTTCAGATCGTCATAATCAGCATACTTTGCACGCTCACGGGTCAGACGGTCGGCCACAATGGCGTTTACCTCGTCCTGGGTGAACGTGCGGTTTTCCTGCTGTGCGGCAGCAGTGCCGTTAGTTTCCTGGTTTACAGTTTCGTTCATGGGGATTCCTTTCTCGGTTGACTTACTAACGGAAAACCAACGCTTTACAAGTGCGCGGTCCTTTTCTTTATCTGGTCTGGTAGGGTCATTGCAAATTCGTTTGATGCACTCTGCTTCTGGCGTATCCATATAGTGCATGGATCCGTGAAGCCGCCGGGATAGATTCTCGACCTGTTGCTTGTCCGAAGTAGCAGTGATGACAAAAGCCCGTTTTCCTGCCTTGCCAGATTCAATAGATTTGTATATGGTTTCCCTTACAGCCAACGCTGTGTTCATAACATTTGAATAGTCCGGGTGTGTGCTTTTGTTGCCAGTTAATGCGGCCACGATTGCGTCCATATCAAGGATTAAATCGCCTGGCTGCATGTGTTTCTGTACAAAAGTGGTTTTGCCTGAACCAGGCGGTCCGCAAATAATATGAACCTCCGTAGAAAGTGCGCTTTTATCCTCTCCCATGTAGTGTTATCCTTTCCCGGCTTTACCGCTGCCGTAGCGTAATATATATAAAAGCCGCCAAGCGGCAGCTTTTCGGCCTGTCTATGGGTGGGGAGAATCCCCCGCGGGGCGGGTGCGGCGCGTGCGCCCGTCCCAGCGCTGATTTACCCCCGCTGGATTTGCTGCATAGGGGGTGGTCAGGCCAGCTGCCCGGCCTTGCCAAAAATTTTCCCTGTGTGTAAATCGGCGCTGGGGACGGGCGAGGTCGCCAGGCCCTGGCCCCGGGGTACTCCCCCCAGGGGTGCAGATACCGCCAAAACGGCCGCTTTTTGCATAAAAACAAGCCATTTTGTAGGCATAAAGGCACATAAACACAGGGAAAGATTAAAGCCCAAAGGACTCGCCTGCCTCCGAACCAGAACAGAAACGCCGTGAAAAAACGCCGCTGCCTGTTGTGCGTGAAGTGCTAACCGCACAAAAAAAACAGACGCAAGGAAAGGCTTTAACCTTTCCCTGCGCCTGTGTGGCTTACCTATTGGCGGTACTCTGTGATATATTTATTTTACCACAGGCCGCGTATTTTTGCAAGTGGATAAATACCAGATGTTCACACCCGCCGGGGTGGTGCTGGTATGCTGCCGGGTATCTGGGACTATTTGCAGCAGTTCCCCCCGGGTACGTTCAAACAGGACCTTTTCTGCTGCCGTGTAGGTGATCTTGATTTTCAAATATATTCGCCCCTTTCCATACCGGCGGCAGCTTCAAGCGCTGCCTGGTGGTAGCTCATACCAGCCGGGGCCAAGACGGCCACAACGCCCGTGCGTTTATTCCAGGCCGCCACAAACACGCGCCCACGCCGCACACAGTAGTCCTTTCCGCCGATGCTGAAGCAGTGGACGGTCTTTCCCTTATACGTTCCGATCAGCACCGGCGGCACCTCCTTCCCGGTTGGCGTACGCCATGCAAGCAGCGAACACGGACGAAAGCATAAATACCAAGTTGGCGGCGCTGGTGCTGTCCACCGGCTTACATCTCCACAAGGCAAGTACGTCATAGCAAAAGGAATAGGTACCGCCGGGCAATGGTGAGGGCTGTTGAATCAGTTCATACGCTTCACGGGCGGTCAGCATAGCCGGGGCGCTCATGCTTCCACCTCCTGGCTGTTCAGTTGGGCAAGGGCGGCTTGCAGCTGGGCTTTCAGCCGGTCGCGCTCGATCTGGGCGGCGGTCTGCTGCCACAGGTCGGCCAGGTCAACGTGCGCGGCGATGGTCTCGCCCTTGTGGACGCTGGCCACGGTGTAGCCGTCGCGTTCAAACTGCTGGGTAATCCAGCCCGCCGGGCGCATGTCCAGCCGGGCCAAGGCGCTGATCTTGCCGCCATCCAGCACCACGGTCTGGGTGTGGACGGTGCGGGGCTTCGGCTCCCGCTGGTCGATGTACTCCACCACGTAGGCGGTCAGGTTGATGGTCTTTTCAGTTTTCATTGCTTTTTCCCTCCGTATCGGTTATACTAAGGGCGGTAAATCCGCGTGTGCCAAACGCTTTACCGCCTGCCGCCTTGGGTGTTCGCTGCACTTGGGGCGGCATTTCTGTTTGTGGCTGACAGTCGCAGCGCTCGCCGGGGTCAAGGTTCGCCCCACAGCGTGGACACGTGTGGTAGATCATAGCTGTAAGCGGTCAATAGTCTTGTCCATGTGCTCCACCGCGTCGGTCAGGTCGTTGACGGCTTCCACAATGTCGTACAGGTCGGGCGATTCGTGGAAAAGGCCGCACCGCTGATACTTCCACAGCTGGCAGCGCTCACCAACACACGGTGTGTAATCGTCCGCACCGATGGACATAATCGGGCAAACAGGGCGCGGAATATCCACAGCTTCAAGGTTGACGGTTTCTGTATTTTTCAAGTTTTCCATGATTGTTAGGTTCCTTTCGTTGGGTATGTAACTATCGTTGCAATCGTTGATATACGTTGGTAACATTTCCAAGTATCAACTATAACCAACTATACCAACGGTAGTTACATATTAAGAGTAAAACTACTTTCTGATTCAACTTCATTTTGACTATCACCAGTATTGTACTTGTAAAAGTGGTGTTTACCTCCGCCGCTTCCGTTTTTCGCCCGGTCGTGCTTAATACCGTCCACACTGTACAGTAGGGGGTCAAGTTCTTTCAAACTTGTGGTTAAGGCCCGAGGATTCGCGGCCAGGTTCCTGTGCGTCAAGATCTTTCCATCCGTTAGCAGCTCTTGCGCAGTACATGACCACGTCCCGCCGCCCTGGGCAACCAGTTTTCGGATGGTCTGTACAATAGGGCTATTCTCGTACTCTTCCCGCTGCCGTTTGCGGGCCAGCAGGTCAGCGTCCCCAAGGTTCTGCCAACGGTAGATGCGCTTATCGAATTTCAAGGCAAGCTGCTTACTTTCAATATCGCGGCCAGTAATGGATAATGTGGTTGTATCGTCGTTGCGGTTCTGCCGGGTCATAACAATGGCCGTGTCAGCTGCACCCAAGATGCCGTTTGTGCCGCTGATCTGGTTGAACGGGTCTGTTTCGTCCCTCATCTTGCGCAGATGGTGAACGGCCACAACGCAAATACCATGTGCCCCGGCGAACTCTTGCAGCTTGCCGGTGTCGCTGTAGTCGGCTTCGTATGCGTTGACCGGGGCTGTTTTGACCGGGCGCACCTTTTGCAGTGTGTCAATTACGATCAGGCCACAGTCTGGGTGCTCTGTCAGGTAATCTTCCAGCTGGGCAATCAGACCGCTGCCAATATCCTCGCTGCTGGTTGCAAAGTCGAAACCATCCGGGGCACGTTCGCCCTGTAGAACCTTGTTCATGCGGTCTTGCAGGCGACGGTCGTTGTCTTCCAGTGCCAGATAAAAGCTACCTTTTTTGACCGTCTGGTGATTCAAGAACGAATTGCCATAGGCAACAGACAGGCATAGATCCAGCACAAACCAGCTTTTACCGTATTTCGGCGGTGATGCTAACAGGGCCAGGCCTTGCGGCAGCAGGTCGGCAACGATCCACTGCACCGGCTGAAAATCTTTGTCTTGCAAGTCCATGGCCGATATGGTTTTAATCTTGTTGACGTTTCCCGGTTCTTCGTCCGTGATCTCATCCGGGCACAGCCTGCGCAGCTCGTCCAATGCGTCCTGCTTGCGGGTGCCGGGCGGCTCGGCGGCTTCTTTCTCGTGGTAGGGCCGCAGCACATCCTCGTCAAGCTGTTCATACCAGACACGCGCTCGCAAGAGCCTGTAAAGCATGTGCGCTTTTTCTTTGCCGCTGCTGGCGCAGGCCAGAAAGTACAGCATGTTTGTCATGCCGGGGTCTAAGATAGCCTTTCCCACAGCGCCCAGCAGCTCGGCGAAATCGCCCTCGGTGCAGGCAGCTATAGGGCCGTTTGCTGTCCACTGTTCAGCTGACCAGCGGATGCGCTCGGCAGCTTTCTGTGCGAGTGGGTAGTTTTGAAACCGCCCGGTTGATTCTTGCCCGCTCAAACTTTGCCTGCTTTCTTGCGGTCGAAGAAGTACTTGCTGTACTCCTCCGGCGGGATGTTCAAGGCCTTGGCAATGGCTTCCATCTGCCACGCATCAAACGGCTGTGCGCCAGTCATGCGGGCGGTCATGGTGCTGGACGCCATACCGGCAGCGCGGGCAACTTCATTTTGTGACATTTCGCACTGGGCGAAACGTACACGCAGGTTGTAGAATGGTCTGTACATGGTTTAGTCCTCCTTCAAGTCTTCCAGATTCATGCCCAGGGCGCGGGCAACATGGGTCGCGGTCGTGCTCCATACGGCTTGCCCTTTCCGCATCTTGATAACCGCGCTGCGGCCTACACCGGCCTTTTGTGCCAGTTCCTCACCGGTCATGTTCTGGCGAGCCATCTCGGAAATAACCTTGATGCGGTCAACTGTGATAGATTTAGCCATTCTATGTTCACCTCGCTTTCGTGTCACTCATTTGAGTGACTATACGCATAATACAACACTCAAATGAGTTTGTCAAGCGTTTTAAAGAACTCTTTTGCTTTACTTTTGGTTTTCTGTGTGTTACTATAAATAAGAGGTGACTAACTATTAAAAGTCAAGCCCTAAGAGCAGAAAAATATTCTGGGGAA
>OHWM01000487.1_pt1 | contig 20122 bp, 20 predicted proteins | sample 1579731 | NCBI WGS metagenome assembly OHWM01 (sample SAMEA3882510, study PRJEB24775) | human gut metagenome | biome: human-associated habitat; feature: intestine environment; material: feces | place: Netherlands | collected 2009/2010
GTTTGGGGCGGCACGTTTTGTTTGGGATGGCACGTTTTTACTATAAGGCGATCCTGCTTAGACGAGCTTGCACTTCTGGAATGATCTTCTCGAACATTACCTCCGCTTCGGGAAAACCCTCTTCTTTGAGACCGCGCGCGGCGTCTCTTAGCGCGTCTGGAACCTCATTGCAGGTATCAGCAATCATTCCGGCGACAATTCCGCCGTCAATCTTGCGGCTCCCACCAAACGAGACGCCCATCTCACGAACGAGACTGGGGTAAACCGTTGTGCACAGCACGTCATAGAGCGGCGCCAACCTCACCTGCTTCCAACTTTCGTCCCATACGAGCGACCAGTTCTTTAGATGGTTATCACAGTTACCTACGGCATAGTCGAACAGCTGGTTATATCCGACAAGGAACCTGTCCTCCATTTGATTCGTCGACGCCCTTCGCACCGCATCGACGATAAGCCCCAGGTAATTGACGCCCGTCGGCTCATATTTAAGCTCACGCGAGACGCCCTTGGCCTGACAAACATCTTCCTGATGCAAACGGTATGGAATTGGCAATCCGTCAACCGAGCGTCCGGCATCAGACGTTACTCGGTCAAATCGCTTCACGGCGATAATTGGCTCGGCATCCTCAACTCGGATAAGAAAACACTCTTCGGCCGATAGGTCCATCAGAGAGGCGGCTCTCACGCACATCGCTTCGCACACTGTCTCGCCCGGGAACGTTTTCGACCCCGCCTTGAGAATGTGCGTGGATGGAGCCGCTCCATGAGGCAGGTACCATCCACCACATGGGTCATCGCCCGTATGGTAGAGACCGATCTTCGCCTGAGCACCTGCAAGGGAGATTCGACTCTCTAGCGCTAAATCAAAAGCAACCTCCGCCGGTGCGTATGCCAGCCCGCTTAGCTGTTCCGCACCTATCTCTTCATAGTCCATTTCGAGGCTGTCGCCCGAAGGCTCTCGCGTCAGAACCAGGGCGCCGACGGGTTCATCGCGGACCAAATCGAGTACCTTGAAGTAATCTCCGCGTTCCGCTCGCGCCCTTTTCTCAAGGTCCCTGTTGAGCTGCCCCTCCGGAATGATGCCGGAGAAAAAGGAACCCGTTGCGTCCGGACTAAATGTCTCGGCCGTCAACGGCAGCGAGATCGAAATCGGCGCCGCATCACCGCTCTCGAGATATTTGGGGCTATAGGTGAATATCGGAAACCCCGCATTTTCCTCCAATATGCCGACCAGCTGGTAAGACCCATTAAACTCACGGTGAACGAACAGCGTGCCATCCATTACTTCCCCCTCACCTTCAGAATAAAATCAATATCCACGATGGAGGCGTAATCGAAAATGACACCAATTTCGACCGTTGTCCGCCCCCGTTCGATATCACCAATCACACGAAGGCTGCGACCCGTCATAGTCGCGACGTCACGTTGAGTCAAGCCGAGCTCACGCCTTCTGAGCCTAAGGGCCTTCCCTATCTCAGAGGGATCGAAAACCGTGCGCTCCGAGAAAGCGGCTTCCGACGGTTTGAGCTTGACGCGCCCATCCAGCTTTTTAATCGTTGTCACCGTTCTCATAACGCCTCCAGCTATATTCCTGCCCGTGAACATAGTATAAAACTGTAGCACTATGTTCATGTACGGGAATATAGTGTTGACTACACTAGCAATGTTCCCGTTCGGGAATATAGCTGCCGAAAAGCCTGATTTCTTCTTAAATGGGAAGATCCTGAACGTCTACGCTATACGGGCTGACTACTCAAAGTATTGGAACTTGTTGGTTGAGAAGGCAAACGTGACAACAAAGCCTTCGCCGGAATCGGATGCCGCGGTGACGTCGATGCCCATTTTGGAGCACAGACGCGCCACCAGGTAGAGGCCGATGCCCGTTGCGCGCTTAGTGTTGCGGCCGTTGTCGCCGGTAAAACCCTTCTCGAACACGCGCGGCAGGTCTGCCGCACACACGCCGCAGCCGTTGTCCGCGACGGTAAGCTCGATGCGCTCGCTTGCCAGGCCCTCGTCCAGCAACGCGCCCGAAAACACGATCTTTGCGCCGTCCTCACGCGCATATTTAATGCTGTTCTGAATGAGCTGGCCCAGAATAAACTCGAGCCACTTCTCGTCGGTAAACACCTCAAAGTCGAGGTTCTCGCACACCGGGGCCACGTGCGCCGCGATGAGCTCACGCGCGTTGGCCTTGATCGCGCCCGTCACCAGGGTCTTAAGATTCCAGCGGCGAATCAGGTAGTCACGCTCCACGACTTCCGAGCGCGCATAGTACAGCGCCTGGTCGATATAGCGCTCCACGCGAGCCAACTCACGGCCCAGGTCATCCACGCGCGACAGGTCGTCTTCGCTGCCATCCAGGTTTTCCAAAATCAGGTGAGCCGCCGCCAGAGGCAGCTTGGCCTCGTGGACCCAACTCTCGATATAGTCGCGATAGTCATCGGTCTGACGCCGGCCTTCGGCAACCTCGTCGCAAGCGGCTTTGCCCACCCGGCGCAAGACCTCGTACTCGAGCTCGCCCTCGGCATAGGTCGGGCATTGCACCATCTCCTGCACCCATGCGGGACTCTCGAGCTCCTCTGCTGCACGCTCCAGCTGGCGCAGAAAACGACGACGACGCGCGTACTCGATCACGATACCGAGCATACCGAAGATAAAGGACACGCCGACCGCCACGATCACGATAGAAACGGGTGCGCCGGCGACCGTCAGCACAAAGCAGCTCAGCAGCACGCCGCACGTCCACACGGCGACGGGAAGCAGCGCATCTTTAAAGAACTTGGCAAACGACATAGCCGGCCCCTAGACCGAATAGCCCTGGCCGCGATGGGTGGTCAAATACCCCTTAATGCCGATTATTTCGAGCGTGGTGCGCAGGCGGTTGATGTTAACGGTAAGCGTGTTGTCGTCCACGAAGGCGTCGGAGTCCCACAGGTCCTGCATGATGGCCGAGCGCGAAACGATCTTGCCTGCACGGCTCAGAAGCAGCGAAAGGATACGCAGCTCGTTTTTGGTGAGCTCGGTACTGTCGCCGGTTGCCGTATTGGTGACCATGGAGCGGGCGAGGTCGAGCTCCAGTCCCTTGTGGACGAGCGTGCTGCGCTCGCCTGCCGCCGCGGTGCGACGCAGCAAGGCATTGATGCGCGCCACGAGCACACGGGCGCTGTAGGGCTTGGGAACAAAGTCGTCCGCGCCGAGCGTCATGGCCATGACCTCGTCGATCTCGGTCGCGCGCGACGTAAGGACGATGATGGGAACCTCGGATTCGCGGCGAACCTCGTGGCAGATATGCTGGCCGTCCTTGACGGGAAGCGTGAGGTCGAGCAGCACTAGGTCGGGCGCGGCGGCGAGAATATCGCGCGAGACATGCTCAAACGATTCGCATGTCTCAACCTCAAAACCGGCGCGGGCAAGGATGTCGACAAGCTCACGACGAATGGGCTCGTCGTCCTCAACGACATAGATCAGCGCCATGGATTCCACTCCCCTCTTGGTTGTCTTGCCACCATTATGGCTGCGGAGCCGCAGGTATGCGCCTCGCGCGTCACCAAGGTGACAGAACTGTTCGCGAGCGGCAGGGGCTTGCCCCTCGCTCGCAACGGGCACGGGAATTAAATGAGTTTTTAATCCCGTCCCAGAAACATCATTTAGCGGCGGGCGCGAAGCTTTTCGTAGCCGTCGGCAAAGAAGGCGACCGTGGCGGCGTCGGCCTCCGCGGCGTCCGTCTCGGTTGCGGGGACCACGCCGTGCTCGTCGCTCACCAGGAACAAGGCACCCTTGAGCTGCGCGGGAATGTCTACGCGCGTGACTGGGATGCCCTTGGTCTGGGCCAGCTGTTCGATGAGCGTCGCCGTGCCGCACAGGCACTCGTCCCCCGGCGCCACAAAGGCAAGCTCACCGTTGTTGACGGCAGCGAGCAGCTCGGGCGCCACGCCGGTCTCGTCGGCTTCGGAGCGAGCCTCGGCAGAACGGGCACGCAGCGCCTTGGCCGACGTATCGGCCAGCGGCTCGTACTCCCCCACCGTCATGGCGGCGTTGCCGTTAACGTCGATCACCAGCATGAGCACACCGTCGCGGGCGGTGTAGTCGCCCTCGGCAAGCGACCACTCAACGTGTTGCTTGGCCCAACTGAGCATGTTATGGGTAAGTGGCTCGCCCTGCACCAGGCGCTCGGATAGCGCGCGGATGTGGCGATTGAGCATGGGCACCTTTTTGTTGGACATGCGCCAACGGCAGATGAGCGCGGGCTTGTCGAGCGTGAACTTCTCGATCGCCTCCTGATTGGCGCAAAAATCCTCGTACGCACGCTGATCCTCGGCGTTACCAAACAGCTCGGCATCATCAATCTGGGGCATGGTTGTACCTTTCGTGTTAGTCATTCCGTCCTCTTATACCAAAAAGACGGCCCTCCAAACGGAGCAGCCGTCTTTTGCGGAGATTATTTTAGAAGCGAGGCCAGTCCAAGGGACGAGATCGCATCCCATCCTCCCCAGTCAACCTAACAGGTCGGCGAGGCTTGCCCAGCCACCGCACCTTGCTTAGTGGCGGAAGTGGCGGGCGCCCGTAAACACCATAGCAATATTGTGCTCGTTGCAGGCCTGGATGCTCTCGTCGTCGCGCTTGGAGCCGCCGGGCTGAATGATGCAGGTCACGCCGTGCGCGGCAAGCACGTCGACGTTGTCGCGGAACGGGAAGAATGCGTCGCTTGCGCAGGCAAAGCCGCCCTTCTCCACGCCCTCGCGCTCGCAGAAGTCCTCGGCACGCTCGCAGGCCAGCAGCGCAGAATCCACGCGGTTGGGCTGACCGGGGCCCATGCCAATGCCGGCCTTGCCCTTGGAGACCAGGATGGCGTTGGACTTAACGCCCTTGCAGACCTTCCAGACAAACTCGAGCTCGGCCATCTCGGCGTCGGTGGGCTTGCGGTCGGTGGGGAACGTAAAGGTCGCGGGATCCTCGGTCACGTGGTCGACTTCCTGCACCAGCATGCCACCGTCGACGGAGCGCAGCTCCACCTGGGCGCCGTGGTCCACGCCGCCGGTAGCCAGCACGCGCAGGTTGGGGCGCTTGGCCATGCGCTCGAGCGCCTCGTCGGTGTAGCTCGGGGCGATGATGACCTCGACGAACTGCTTGTTCTGATCGGCAAAGTGCTCAACCAGCTCAAAGGGAACCTCGCGGTTGCAGGCGATGATGCCGCCAAAGGCGCTCTTGGGATCGCAGGCGAAGGCGCGGTCATAGGCGGCCGTGATGTCCTCGGCAACGGCGGAACCGCAGGGGTTCTGGTGCTTGAGGATCACGCAGGCCGGCTCGTCGAACTCGCGGACCAGGTTCCAGGCGGCGTCGGCGTCCAGATAGTTGTTGTAGCTGAGCGGCTTGCCCTGGATCTGCTCGGAGCCCACGAGCGGGAACTGCGAGCTCGCGGTGTTCTCGCGGCCCTCGGCAAAGCGGTAGACCGTAGCCTTCTGCTGAGGATTCTCGCCATAGCGCAGGTCGTCGACCTTCTCCAGCGAGATCTCGAGCTTGGCAGAGGTGTCCGCCACGTCGCTTGCCTGGGCGGCAAGCCAACGGGAGATAGCCGTGTCGTAGGCGGCGGTGGTCTGGTAGACCTTCACCTGCAGGCGACGACGGGTGGAAAGCGTGGTGCAGCCACCGGTCTCGCGCATCTCGGCCAGGACGGCGTCGTAGTCGGCCGGGTCGGAAATGACGGTAACGCTCGCGGCGTTCTTAGCGGCAGAGCGCAGCATGGAGGGGCCACCGATGTCGATGTGCTCGATGGCATCCGCGAAGGTGACCTCGGGGTTGGCGACGGTCTTCTCGAACTCGTACAGGTTGACGACGACCAGATCGATCAGCTTGATGCCGTGCTGAGCCGCCTCCTGCATGTGCTGCTCGGAATCGCGACGGGCAAGCAGCGCGCCGTGAACCTTGGGATGCAGCGTCTTGACGCGGCCGTCCATCATCTCGGGATAGCCCGTGAACTCCTCGATGGGGGTTACGGGAACGCCCGCGTCCTCGATGGCACGAGCCGTGCCGCCCGTAGAGATGATCTCGACGCCAAAGTCGTCAACCAGCGTCCGTGCGAAATCGACGACGCCCGTCTTATCGGTAACCGAGATCAACGCGCGTGCGATCTTCACATCAGATCCCATGCAGTCCTCCTGTCTGGTACGCCGCCGTGCTCTGTGAGTCGGTGATACGTCGATCTGCAGCGCTCGCGCAGCGGCATTGAAAATACTGATTCAATGTAGCGCATCGAGCGCATCGATGCACCCCGCAACGGGCGCATATGCAGAAAAAGTTTGTGAGCGGAGGGGATGGGCACGGCACTGGGCACGGTGAGTTCATGGAACACAGGGGCACCATAATTAGATGCCAACGGCGTGGTAGAACTGTGCTCGATATGCATCCGCAATAGAAAGAGGCACCATGGTCTCGCGGGTTCTCTACCGACCGTTTGATACCGAAGATTTCGACGCCATCGCGCTGATCTTGCAGCAGCTTTGGCACAACAACTCGGATAACGATGAGTACAACCGCCTCGAAGCCGCATGCGATCTTGCCTACTGCCTTTCGTCATCGACGTTTTCGCAGGTTGCCGTAATCGACGGTCAGGCGCGCGGCATTGCGCTTGCACGCGCAGGACAGAGCTCCGGCGTCACTATCAACGAACATTGGATGGATACCGAACGCGCGTTGCTGTCGCAGATGCGCGAGCTGGAGCCCGAAGCTTGCGCCGAGTATCTCTCGTTTGTGCGCGCCACCATTCGAACCAACAACCGCCTGCTCGAATGCAGCCCGCTGCCGCACGACAACGAGGTCACGCTGCTTGCCGTGGATCGCGATGTCCACGGCCTGGGCGTTGGCACGGTGCTGCTCGACGCCGCAATCTCGCATCTGTCCTCGCGCGGGGCGACCAGCGCACACCTGTACACCGATTCCAACTGCTCGTGGAAGTTCTACGAGCTGCACGGCTTTAAGCGCACCGCCACGCACCGCGCCAACCGCGAGGAACGCCGCCACGCTATGCCGCGCGAAAGCTTCCTCTACGAGCTGGACCTAACCGTCTAGGCCCAGCAGCCATACCTAGTCGTTGGGGACGTTCTTAAATGACTAGTCGCTGGGGACAGTCTTCGTAGGTAGCGCAAAAAAGGGGATGGACTTTCCCCGACGGCTGTCGAGAAAAACCCATCCCATAGCTTACGACCGCTAGAACGTTCCGCCGCCGCCTCCGCCGACGCCGCCTCCGCCGCCGCCCGAGAAGCCGCCGCCTCCGCCGCCGCTCGAGCTATCGGAACTCGAAGCCAGCTCACGGATGCTCTCGTGATACACATTGTTAAATGAATCGAGCGGCGAATCGATACCGTAATGATGGTAGTACCACCAGTAGCAGGGGTAATTGTCGTAGAAACCGTCGGCCTCGCGCACCTCGGGAGGAACAGCCTCGGCAAGCTGACGCAGGACTTCCTTCGAAACGCCCAGCGCCGCGCCCATCACCAGCAGCTTGTTCCACAGTACCAGATCGCCGGGGACGGCTTCCTTTAGGCGCGTGAAGTCCTCGAGCCAATGCTTAAGCGCCTTGCAGCGAGCCGCCACCTCGGCGCCCTCCGGCGTAAAGCGGCGGAACGTAAGGCCCACGCCAATACCCACCAGCACAATCGGCGCCGAGATAACCGCGGCGATAATGTTCACCTGCGCGCCGTCAGTAAAGAAAATGGATCCCACGGGAACAAAGGCGATCAGAATACCAAGAACCAGGCAAAACACCATTGCAACGATGCCGTCCGAGGCAACGTACTCGCTATCGGCCAGCTTGCCCTTAACGGTGTTCTGATAGTCCTCGAGCTTGTCCCCCACGGGCGTAGCGTGCTGTTTAACGTAGTGCTGCAGCTCGTCAAACGTGCGCGAGCGATCGCCGTTCTCGTCGGGCTTAGCACCGGCAAAGAAAACCTTGAGCACCATGTGGTCAATGCCCTTGGCCGACTTCCAGCCCGCATCACTCACCGTCACGCGATATGTCTGCTCTTCTTTTTCACGCCCCAACAGACCCTTCTTGGCCTTGGTCACGGTCGTCTGCTCCAGCTTGATCACACGGTCGTCGGTGAGCTTCATGAGCGTGGCGATATATGCCTGATCGGGTACCTCGTTCCAGCTCATGAGGGCCGAAAGCACGGCGGGATGGTCGGCCGAAGGCACATCGCGGAAATATTCGTCCTGGAAAAGCGGCTTGGGCTTGCGGCGGCGCAGCTTGAGCACAACGATTGTGCCGGTAAAGGCCACCGCTGCGACAACACTTAACACGGCAAGCGCATTGGAAATCACGCGAGCGTGAGCGCGGCGGGCGTTAGCTTCGTCGGCCCACGCCTTCTCTTCGCTCAGGATCGTTGACATGCGCTCCTCGCTTGAAGCGGAAAGCCATGGCACCCAGTCGCGGGGGAAGGCGATGCGCGCCTCGGCGAATTCGCCCTGATGCACGCAGGGAATGGTATAGGTGACCATGGGTTCGTCCGCATCGAGCGACACGTCGTCCGTCAGCGGGCCGTGGCCCCATGCGCGGAAGTTATCGCCCTTGACGGCCGCCGTCCCGGCAGCAGCATTTGCGAAGTACACTTCCATCTCGACGTCATCGGAATCCGCGGACCAGCCATCGCCCACGAACTTCCAGTAGAGCTCGGCGGTATCGGCCCAGTTCATGACCGCACCGGTCATGGTGTAGCTCACGTAATAGATCGCGCTATCGCCGCTCTCGTGGGGGCTGAAAACCTTGATCTTTACGCCGCCGTCGGACTGCTCGACCGTGTAGACGCCAGAGTCACCCTTGTTCGCGCTATCGACTTTGTTGAACGCGGTGTCCTCTTCCTCGACGCTCAGCACGTCGACGCCCGCCGCGCCGCCCTGCTGGTTGGTGCCCGTATTGATCTCCCAATACACGCCGTTGATGTCGTCGTCGAAATCAAACTGACGTCCCTCGACAACGGTCAGCGATCCATCGGCCTCGACCGTGGCACCGATATAGGTTTGGGTCATGGAATAGCCGTCGGCGTGCGCGGCGGCGGGCAGTAGCAGCAATGCAAGCGCGACGAGTGCGCAGACGGAAGCAAATCGCGCGAATAGGCGACGCTGCCGACAGGTCTTGGCAACGGGGGCGTTCATAGGCACATCCTTTGTCTGTGATACCAACAGCGCCATTGTCCCACGTTTACGGGCACACACGACGAATATCTAGGCGACCGGAGCGTCAAATGGGACAAAAGTCCCACCCGAGCCTGGCACTTAGGGACGTTCCTTATCTGCCGGCAGTTTAGGACACTCCTTGGCATGTCCTGCACCAACGATAGATACCACTTCACAGCTCCGTCACAGGTGTAGCGGCTTTGTGTGGGCGCGGCATGCACTGATTGAGCCGCCAGCCGAGGGGCATAAAGCAGTTGAGCGAAAACGGTTTGCCCCTTTGCCGTTCGCTTGAGGATCATGTCCCCCTTTTCCGCGGAACCCCCGGCAGTTGCGAAGAGCTGCCGGGGGTTCTGTCGTCAAAGGTACCGAGTTGATGGACAGGAATCAAAGCACCGAGTCCGCGGCCCGCCATACGCAATGCGAGGCCTCGACAACTTGCGAACCACCGTGACGCCTCCCCATCGCGCCCCCGCGCTATACTCGTCCGCATGGATATCAACGCACGCAACATAGCAACGCCCGCCGCGGACGCGCCCACGGCACAGCCCGCCTCCGTTCCCGCGCCCGTCGTGGGTCGCTTTGCTCCGTCGCCTTCGGGCCGCATGCACCTGGGCAACGTGTTCAGCTGCCTGTGCGCGTGGCTTTCGGCCCGCAGCCAAGGCGGCAGCATTGTGTTGCGCATCGAGGACCTAGACGATCGCTGTAAGCGCCCGGAACTTGCCGCCCAACTCATCGACGACCTAGCCTGGCTGGGGCTGGAGTGGGACGAAGGCCCCTACTACCAGCACGATCGCCTAGACCTGTACGAGAGCGCCTTGCGCCAGCTGCAAGACGCCGGCCTCACCTACCCCTGCTTTTGCACGCGCGCCGAGCTCCACACCGCAAGCGCGCCGCATGCCAGCGACGGCACGCCCATCTACCGCGGTGCCTGCCGAGGCCTTTCGGCCGAAGAGGTCGCCCGCCGCAGTGCCCTGCGCGCTCCGGCCACGCGCCTGCGCGTGCCCGCCGTCGACGACCTCGCAGACGATGTGGTCGAATTCGTGGACCGCACGTACGGGGCCCAATGCGAGGCACTCGCCACCGAGTGCGGCGACTTTTTGGTGCGCCGCAGCGACGGCGTGTTTGCCTATCAACTGGCCGTGGTGGTCGATGACGCCGCCATGGGTGTTACCGAGATCGTACGCGGATGCGACCTGCTTGGCTCCACGCCGCGTCAAATCTATCTGCAGCATCTGCTGGGACTTCTCACGCCGCGCTACGCGCACATTCCGCTGCTCATGTCGCCGGACGGCCGCCGCCTTTCCAAGCGCGACCGCGATCTGGACCTGGGCGAACTCCGCACCCGCTTTGGCAAACCCGAGGCACTGCTGGGCTGGCTCGCCGGACAAACAGGCATCGCGCCGGACACCACGCCGCGTACCGCCGAGCAGCTGGTCGAGCACTTTAGCTGGGACGTCATCCGCGCGCACCGGGAGAACATCACCATAACGGCCGAGTAGCCAGCCACCCCGCCCCTACGCAACATCCCAAGGCTGGAGTTCGTCACCCAGGCGAACGATGCAGTCGTAGAGCACGGTGTGGCGTTCGGCCGGGTTGGCATCCCGATGAAAATGCCCGTAGTACCAGCGCTTGTAATCCAAGCAGTCTTCCAGCTCATCGAAAAACGCCGTAAGCCGATCAACGGCGGGGTAATTCCAGCCGGGCGCCGGATAGAGCGTGGGCGAAAGCATGCGCGTGGAGCAGGTGTGGGTGATCACGTAGTCGACCTTCCAGCCCACGCTGTCGAGCTTTGCCCGCGCCTCCTCAAAGTTGCGCTCGTCCGGCAGCTCCTGTGGCCACCAGCTGGAATAGGGAATGCGGTATTCCTTATCCACGCTCGTGGCGCCGCCCATGGTAAAGATCGTTGAGCCGTCGAGCTCAAAAACCTCGCCGCGCGTCAGGCGCCGTATGGGCGAGGTATCCGACAGGCGCTGCGTCAGCCCACCGTGCCACAACTCCATAGGACGCTCCGCCCAGTGATCGAAACGCTCGTGATTGCCGTCGACAAACAGCAACGTATAGGGGCGCGACTCCAGCCAAGCGATATCGGCGCATTCCTCGGCAGAAAAATCCCACGGAAAGCCAAAGTCGCCCGCGACAATCAGATAGTCGTCGCTCGCCAGGCTATCCCCAAGCTCCCAGTCACGCAGCTTTTGCATGTCGAGGCCGCCGTGAATATCGCCCGCCACATAGACCGTCATCGAATCACCACTTCCCTGTAAGTCGCTAGCCCGCATTCAGCACGATCACTAAGCCAACCGTTCCAGCCCTTCCATCCCTTAGGGCTTACCCCTCGTTCTTCCATCCAAACGGGTCGAGCACCCAAAAAATCAGATCGAGCACGCCGCCGGTCATCATGGCGCCGGCAAGGGCCATGCAAACGTGCAGAGAGCTGGCACTTCGGAGCACGTCGAATGGCCCCAGAACAGCCAGCAGCGCGACCGCCGCGCCGGCAAGACACAGCGCGAGGCACGGCCCCGCATCCTTGACGCACTTCTTTGCGAGATGCTTGGTGTTGTCACTCATCAATATCGAACTCCTTAGAGGGTCGTTGCTCAGATACATGCCGCCGCGCCAGAACAGGGCGGTAGAGTAAGTGTCACATGCCGTGCGGACATCAATGGAGAAACCGCCTGCTCGGCCAACCCTTGACGCCGATTTGTCACCGGCACCCCATCCTCTGCTATCGAGGTCTAATACTTTTCCGCGAAGTGAACGTCTGTTTTAGGACCCCTGAAGCATCCACATTTTTCGTCGGCAAAATCGCAGGATTTCAGTACCGAAACCGCAGGAAACGGTACTCCTAAAGTGTCGATGCTTCGGGGGTTCGATTTAGCTCGTTCACTTCTCGGAAAAGTATTAGACCTCGCTGCTAGCCATCCAGAAGGACATCTCTCCCCTCCCCTCACCGCCACCCAAAAACTCATCCAACATTAATCTTGGCTCAAGAATCGCTTAATCTATAACCTGCACTATAGAGTTCGACCAAGGGCGGGGCGGCGCCACGCAAGCCGCCGAACGCAACGCTCGCGCCCCGGGCAAATCGCCCGGCGTCGCGCCCATCGAACGAAAGGACAGGTCATGGACGACCTCGAAAAAGTTGAAACCATCCGCACCAAGTGCAACGTGAGCTACACCGACGCCAAGGCGGCGCTCGACGCTGCCGACGGCAACGTTTTGGATGCCATCATTTGGCTCGAGTCGCAGGGCAAGACGCAGACCACGTCGGCGCACGCCGCCACCGAGTCCGCGCCAGTCGATGAGCCCTCGGCCGAGATGGTCGCCGCGCAGGCCGCCTACGAGAAGTCGAGTGAAAAGACCGACTTCTCCAAGAAGATGGACAGCGTTTGGGAGTACCTCAAAAAACTCTTCCGCCTGAGCCTGGACACCAAGTTTATCGCCACGCGCCGCGATGCGATCATCCTCAACATCCCCATCCTGATTCCCATCGTCGCCCTGTTTGCCTGGGGCGCCACGATATGGCTGATGCTGATTGGTCTGTTCTTTGGCATGCGCTACCGCATCGACAGCGACGGCGACGTGCCCGGCAGCATCAACAACCTTATGAATCACGCTGCCGACGCCGCGGACGACATCAAGCAAAATCTGAACGACGACAAGTAATCGCAGACGGGGGCACGCATGGCACGGATCCTGATCGTAGAGGACGAGGAGAAAATCGCCCGCTTTGTGACGCTCGAGCTGGAGCACGAGGGCTACCAGGTGGAGCACGCCGCCGACGGCCGCACCGCTGTGGACCTGGCGCTGGAGCGCGACTACGATTTGATTCTGCTCGATGTGCTGTTGCCGCAGCTCAACGGCATGGAGGTCTTGCGGCGTGTCCGCAAGCACAAGGATGTGCCGGTGATTATGGTCACCGCGCGCGATGCCGTGATGGACAAGGTGGCAGGGCTCGATGCCGGCGCCGACGATTACCTGACCAAGCCGTTTGCCATTGAGGAGCTGTTCGCACGGATCCGTGTGGCGCTGAAGCGCTCGGAGGCCGTGCGGGCGGCTTCGGGCGTTGGCGGCGTCGGTGCCGGGACTGGCGTAGCGAGCGGCACGGCCGCCGGTATCGCCACAATGTCCCCGGCAACCGACACGGCCCAGGCTGCTGCCACGCCCTCCCCCGCCGCGCTTACCGTTGACTCGGTTGCGCTCGACCCCAACCGCCGCGAAGTCACGGTCGGCGGCTCGCCCATCGTGCTGACTGCCCGCGAGTTCGATGTCCTCGCGCTGCTTATGGCACATGCCGAAACCGTGCTCACGCGTGAGCGCATCGCGCACGAGGCGCTGGGCTACGAATACGTGGGCGACACCAACAACGTCGACGTACACATCGCACACCTGCGTGCCAAGATCGAGGACGCCGGCGGTGCCCGCATCATCCAGACCGTGCGCGGGGTGGGCTATGTCTGCCGTGCGTAACGCCGAGGCCAAGCGCGTCACCTCTATCGCCCGCGCCATCAACTGGAGCTACATGTGGCGCCGCCTGATGAGCTACGTCTGGCTCGATCTGCTGCTGATGGTGATTGCAGCGGCGATCCTCGTCTATGGATACAACCAGACGCTGCCCGACAGCGCGTTTACCGCAGGCTGGATCCCCGGCGCCACCGTTCACGGCATGTCGCTGACGCCCGCACGCGGCTGGGACCTGACCACGCTCGCCTATACCGTCGAGCTTGCGCGCACCACCAAGACTTTCCCCCTCGCGCAGGACCTCGTCGCGCTATGGCCTCTCTACCTTGCCGTTGTGGGTTGGCAGGTCATCAGCGTGCTCAACATGCTCGGCGGCGCCCGCCGCGTGCGCCGCACCATGGCACCGCTCAACGACTTGGCACTGCGCGTGGATGAACTCGGCCGCATGCAGCTCGCCGGCGGCAAGATGGAAACGCTGGAGCAGGCCATCGAGCGCGCAAGCGTCGACTCGCCGAGCGTCACCACCGGCGACGCCGACCTGGCGAGCATCGAGGTCGCGCTCAACCGCCTGCTGCGCCAGATGCAAGAGGCCAAGCTGCAGCAGATGCGCTTTGTCAACGATGCAAGCCACGAGCTGCGCACGCCCATCGCGGTGATTCAGGGCTACGTAAACATGCTCGACCGCTGGGGCAAAGACGACCCGGACGTGCTGGCGGAGTCCATCGCGTCTCTCAAGGCCGAAAGCGAGCATATGCAGGAGCTCGTGGAGCAGCTGCTGTTTTTGGCGCGCGGCGATGCCGGGCGCACGGTCCTGCGGCGCGCGAATACCAACCTGGCCGCACTGGTCGGCGAGGTATGCGAGGAATCGCAGATGATCGATACCGAGCACACGTATCGACTGGCGTACGACGCTGCGCTTGTCAGCGGCCCGCGCTGCGACGCGTCTGTCGACGTGGCGCTCGTGAAGCAGGCTCTGCGCGTGATCGTGCAAAACGCCGCCAAGTACTCGGACGCGGGAACGACCGTCACGTTTGGCATCGCGCCCGATGCGGGCATGGGCGCGATCGACATAAGTGTTGAGGACGAGGGCATCGGCATGAACCAGGAATCCGCAGCTCACGCGTTTGAACGGTTCTACCGCGCCGACAACGCACGCGATGCCGGCGCGCAGGGCTCGGGTCTGGGGCTTGCCATTGCCAAGTGGATTGTCGATAGCCATGGCGGTGTCATCGGCGTGACCTCAGTCGAAGGCGTCGGCAGCCGCTTTACGATTCGCCTGCCGCGGTAGGGGCGTCTCTCACGAATCGAAGGTGAATGTTTTTCCGCGAAGTGAACGACCTATTTTGGACCCCCGAAGCATCCGCACTTTTTGGCGCCAAAACCGCAGGAAATACCTGACAAAACCGCAGGAAACGGTGCCTCCAAAGTGTCGATGCTTCAGGGGTTCGATTTCACTCGTTCACTTCGCGGGAAACCATTCACCTTCGTTTTACGGCAGCCTGTCAGTCACCCTCTCGGCATTAAAAATGGGGCAAGGTCACGTGGCCTTACCCCATTTTTAGTTAGCTATGGCAGTTTGTGCGTTACTCGCGGCACAGGTGCACGGCGAAGCCGGCGAACTCGCGCTTAAAGTACACGAGCTTGGTGCCGCCGTCGGGCAGCAGCGCGCGCGACTCCTCGTTGACCTCGAGCCCGCGCTCGGCAAACCACTTCTCGGCCGCATCGATGTCGTTGACGGCAAAGCCGATGTGGCCCTTAGCGCCTCGACCGTTCTGCTTCATGATCTCGACCAGCGAATCGTTAAAGTACGAAACGGGGGTCTCGATGACGGGCAGACCCATCATCGTCGAGAACAGCTCCGCGATCTCCAAGGCGTCTGCCGGGTCGGCAGCGTTAATGCCCACATGGGCAACGCGCATGCCAAAGAGCTCGACCGGATTGGCGTTCTGCTCATTCATACAGGCAGCGCCTACTGAGCCATGACGTCGAGGACGGCCTTCTCGGCAGCGACGCGGTTCATGCCGGTCATGAAGGGCACGCCGCTCACGTACGGGCAGGTGAGGCCCTCGGGGGCAACGGTGGTGGCGATCAGCAGGTCGGCGCCCTCGTCGCAGTAATCCTTGGCCTCGGAGATGGCGCACTGCACAATCTCGTACTTGTCGGCGTAACCGTTGGCGTCGAGCAGGGTAGCGACCTTCTGGGCAACGAGCGTGGAAGTAGCAGCGCCAGCACCGCAAGCCAAAACGATCTTCTTCATAGGTAATGTCTCCCTTCGTGGTTTACTTTAGGTAAGTGTACCGCAGCGAGCGATGGCACTCAGCCTCGATGAGCTTTTATGCCAGTTTGCTTGCGCGCTGCGTATAATACATCTAGTACGTGTTGTCATACCGCTCGCTTTATGAGCGACTAAGGACCCCAATATGCCCGATTCCCGCACCCTCTGGACCGCCGTCGTCATCATCTGTATCGCCGTGTCGGTGTTCTTTAGCGTCAAAAAACGCACCACGTTCAAGCGTCTGCAGCAGCTTATGGCTGCCAAGCAGTGGGACGAGTTCGATCGTTTGCTCGACGGCAAACTCACCAGCATGCTGTACCCGCGCTACAACCGCGACTACTTGCGTCTGAACTCCTATCTGCTGCGCGAGGACCACGAGCACGCCAGCGAGATGTTCGACCTGCTGTTGAGCCTCAATCTGCCCAAGATGCAGCGCGTCGACCTGGTGATTAAGGCCTTTAACTACTATGTTGGCCAGGAGGACCGCAAAAAGTCCAAAGAGCTGTTGCACGAGATCAAGGGCTTTGAGGGCGGCCAGGCCGAGGCAGTCGCGCACGAATGCCAACTGATGTACGACACGATGATCTTGAAGCGCCACAACGACATTCCCGAGCTGGAGCGCATGCTCGAGGATGTCGGCGACGACCCGGTCAAGCGCTGCCGACTGGAGTACTTGCTGGCCCTGCAGTATCAAAACAAGGGCGACGAGGCAAAGTTCCAAGAGTTCCTGGAGAAGTCGGGCCAACACTCGATGGCCGTCAACGCGTAACGGACGGCTTGTGCTAGACTTCTAGTCTCACGGGGGCGTGGCGGAATTGGCATACGCAGGAGACTTAAAATCTCTCGCCGCAAGGATTGTGGGTTCGAGTCCCACCGCCCCTACCATGCATTGTTTACGAGCTCGTGTCCCTTTGGGATGCGGGCTCGCTTCTTTTGGACGCCGGTGGGACTCGAACCCGCGAGGGGGCGAGCGTTAAGCGGACGCGCAGCGTCCGCAGCGAGCCGGCGAGGGCGCCAGCAGGCGGCCGAAGCCGGTGTGTATTTGCGCAGCAAATACACAGACGTCCCACCGCCCCTACCATATGGAGCTTTCGAGCCCGTGTTCCTCAGGGATGCGGGCTCGTTTCTTTTACACGCCGGCGGGGCTCTAAGTTGCGGTGGAATAGTTCCTGTTTTGGTAGTTTACCAGCCCATTTAGGAACTATTCCACCGCAACTTAGGTTGGTGTTCCCACATTTTCCGATGGAAAAACGTGGTTGTCTCCCACATTTTCCGATGGAAAAACGTGGTTGTCTCCCACATTTTCCGATGGAAACTCCCAAATGGCCTTATACTAGCCGAGAGGGTTGGGAGGCAATATGCAGCGACAGCTTATGAGTGAACTTATCGCTTGGAAATCAAGGGCGAATCGCAAACCTCTCTTGCTTAAGGGAGCCCGCCAGACAGGAAAGACTTGGCTTCTTAACGAATTCGCAAGCCAGCAGTATCGAAACGTCATTCGTTTTGACTTTATGCTCGAGCCGAGCACACGCTCGCTGTTCGATGGGAACCTCGACCCCAAGCGCATCATCTCCCAGATAGAACTCCTACGTGGCCAAACCGTAACGCCGGAAGACACGCTCATCATCTTCGACGAGATCCAAGAGGCGCCACGCGGGATCACCTCGCTCAAGTACTTCAACGAGCTTGCACCCGAATACCACATCGTAGCAGCCGGTTCCTATATGGGCCTCGCGCTCCGACGCGAAAACGAGTCATTTCCCGTCGGCAAAATCGACCAGCTCACCATGCGTCCCATGGGGTTTGCTGAGTTCGTTCGTGCCGTCGACGGCAACCCGCTCGCCGACGCCATCCTTGCCACAGACATGAACCTTCTAGCAAACGTTACCGAAAAGCTCGAGCACTTGCTCAAGGAATACCTTGTTGTCGGCGGTATGCCCGAAGTTGTCTCCGCTTTCGCCGAGACACGCGACTTCATCGAAGCCCGAAGGCTTCAGCAGCAAATCATCGAGGCTTACGAATCCGATTTTGGCAAACATGCACCCGCCCGCATCGTCGAGCGCATGAGGTTGGTTTGGAAATCCCTTCCCGGCCAGCTTGCAAAGGAGAACAAGAAGTTTGTCTATGGCGCCCTTCGCCCCGGAGCGCGCGCACGCGATTTCGAGGAAAGCCTCCAGTGGCTCACGGACTACGGAATCGTTCATAAGGTGCCACGTGTTTCCGCTCTAAAGGCGCCGCTCTCGAGCTACGAAGACCTCTCGGGCTTCAAACTGTTCTGCATCGACACCGGCATCCTCGGAGCGCTCTCCGGTCTCTCTCCGGCCATCGTTCTTAACGGATCCGCTGTTTTTACCGAGTTCAAAGGTTCGCTGACCGAACAATACGTCGCGCAGGAGCTTTTGCTCCAGGACAAAACTCCCGCGTATTGGTCCTCTACCTCTGGCAATGCCGAAACCGACTTTGCCATCGACCATGCGGGAACCGTGCTTCCGCTTGAGGTCAAGGCGGCAGAGAACCTTAAAGCGAAGAGTCTGAAAATAGCCTGCGAAAAATTCAAGCTCGAGCGTTGCGTGAGGAGCTCCCTGGCGGCATATAGAGACGAGGGCATGCTCGTCAATATTCCGCTTTGGGAGATTGGGCAAATCGACAAGCTGGCATAGGCGCTGTAGGGACGCCCCGCAAGGACTGTCCCCAGGTGCCGGCTGTTGAGTTGCGGTGGAATAGGGACTGTTTGGTGCCCGAAAGGGCGATTTTAGTCCGTATTTCACCGCAACTTATTATTTAGAGGGCGCTGAGGTTGGGGGTCCAGCCAATGGTGGGTAGCTCGCCGTCGAGAACCTCGTTGATGGTGGCGACCATGCCGGCGAGGAGGCTGTTCTCGCTTACGGTGAGCGTGTCGTAGCCGCCGGCTCGCATGAGCTCGCGAATCACCACGGCGCCAGCGAGAATCACGCCTGCACGCTTGGACTGCACGCCCGGTAGCGCGGCGATGCCCTCCACGTCCAGCGTGGACATGCGCTCGATAGCGGCCGAAACCTGGTCCAGCGAAAGCTCGCGCAGGTGCACAAAGCTCGAGTCGTACGGCTCCAGTTCGTGGACCAGCGCCACGAGCGTGGTGACGGTACCGCCCACCGCGACCAAGCGCTCGGCGCGCTCAAAATCGCTGGGCAGGCCTTCAAAATAGGCGGCGAACTGCTCGCCTGCCCACGCGGCAGCGGCAGCAAGCTCGCCGCGTGCGGGTGGCAGTGCCGAGAAAAACCGCTCGGTCACGCGGCGGCAGCCGATGTCCAGCGAGCGCGTTCCCTCCAGCGCAAAGACTCCGCGCTCCGGCGCGTACACGCCCGTCGCGAGCTCCGTGGAGCCACCGCCCGAATCGGCGACGATAATGCGTTCACCGGCAAAGTCGTGCGCCACGCCAAAAAATGTCAGGCGCGCCTCAACCTCTCCCGGAATCACCTGTGGCTCAAGCCCCAGATCGCGCAGTCCGCCCAGTAGCAGCGCGGCGTTGGACGCATCGCGCGCGGCGCTCGTGCACGTGGTGCAGACGCACGCAGCCCCAAAGGCACGGGCCTCGTCCACAAACATCCGACACGCAGCGAGCACGCGCTCAACGGCCGCCTCGCAAAAGCGCCCCGTCGCGTCCACGCCCTCGCCCAAGTCGGTAATCTCGGTATGCTTGGACGATTCCACGATCGCCCCGCCCTCGACCTGGGCCAGCACCAGCCGCGACGAAACCGTCCCCAGGTCAATCGCAGCCACCTTATATCGTTTGCAATTTGTCATTGCGGGCTCCCCTCCGGGCGCTACTCGCCTACTCGCCGCTGGACGCGACCGTCTGACCCTCGACGCCGTTAAATCCAAACAGCATGTCGAGCGTCTGAATGTACCACGGCGCGTCCTTGCCGACTTCTTCGATCTCCTTGGCCACCTCGCTGGCTTTCTTGGCGTTCGACGACTTCTGGCTCGACGAGGCATCCGAATCGCCGTCTAGGCCCTGCACTTCAATCCTCTTCTCGCCGGGCATCACCAGGCCCAGGTCCTCGGATGCCGCATCCTTGATGCCCTCCTCCGAGAGCAACTTGTCGACGCTTTTTTGCAGCTCATCATTGTATTGCTGGCGAATCTCGACCTGCTTGGCCAAGATATCGCTCGAGCGCTTTGCCACATACAGGTCGCGCACGGGGAAATACAGGCTCACGAGCACCAGGGCAACGACGATGC
>OHWM01000505.1_pt1 | contig 19682 bp, 10 predicted proteins | sample 1579731 | NCBI WGS metagenome assembly OHWM01 (sample SAMEA3882510, study PRJEB24775) | human gut metagenome | biome: human-associated habitat; feature: intestine environment; material: feces | place: Netherlands | collected 2009/2010
CCTTATTAAGCAAAATCATTTGGGTAAATTTATAGAAGGGGTTGAATCGGAATTCGGTTACATTATTTACACGTCAAGTACTAATGTTGAACTAAACATAGAAGAACGAATAAAAATGACTGTAGATAAGGATCAGTTTACCCAATATAGATTGTTGAAGGTCTATGAAGACAAGAGAACAGAGTTAGTATCCCGTGTTGTGCAATTAAAGCTTCATGACAACTCAGAGTGCGAAAAATATGTGGAAGCAATAACGACATCGTTAAAAAAGCAAAGAAGATACTTGTCATTAACACCAAATACTATACTGCAGTATGTCACTTACTATCTTCAAAACCGGGCAACAGGTGTTCAAACAGACGGAAACATTTTTGGTAAAGTCTTTGAGGCTTCAATAACCTCTTCGATTCAGAGATACGTTTCTGGAACGCTATCAGTAGATAAGGTATATATTGTTCTTGATAAGATTGCCTATTACATTCATTCGCATAGGAAATATCCCATTCCGCACGTTGAACTTACCTCTGTTATTCAGCAATACAATGATGAGTATGGCGATGATGTGAACATACACACGTTTATTGATATTTGTATCAAAGCTAAAGTTTTACTTACTTGCGGAAACCAAAATGAATATAAGTTCTTAAATAATAATTATCTTGCGTACTTTGTGGCGCGAGAAATACGCCGGATGGGAGTAGAAAACAATTATGTCCCGTTGACAGATGTGTTGAAATACGCCTGCTTCGGAATTAATGCTTCCATATTGATGTTTATTTCTTATTTGACAGATAGCCTTTATCCATTACATTTGATTCTTGATCAAGCTGTTTTGTCTGTAAGTGATTGGGAAGAGTTTTCTTTTGATAATCAGGATATAAAATATCTTCAATCTAGCAAACCTTTTGCGGTCTCAATTCCTACAAAAAAGGAAATTGATAAAGATCAGGAAAAAGCGCTAGAAAAAGATCGCGATGAGGTGGATTCTAATACCATTGATACAATTGACATTTATGATTATAAGGAAGAAGACCTTTCAAAACTAACAAATAGGTTGTCAAGGTCACTCTCTCTTCTTATTACGGTATCAAGATGCTTTCCCAACTTCGAACACCTGATGAAGAAGAAGGATAAAGAACAATTTGTTAAACAGATATACGAACTACCTAATAAGATTTTTAATGCGTGGGCAAAAGATATCGAGTTGCATAAAGAAGAGCTGATTCGGTTTATTGTCGAGTTTCAAACGAATGAGTTTGGAAGACAAGATTATAAAGAAGAGGATGCACTAAGAGTATTACAATGGGAGTCAATGTCGTTGTTACTGGAGCTGTACTATTCGGCTATCCTGAATGCGTATAAGCCTAATTCTTACTTACACTTGATAAATTCAGAGTATGTCGATTTTGGTAAAGCAGATACCTACAAAATAGAACGTATTCTAGCCCATGAGCTGGCCGGTAAAATTGATGTATTCATTTCCGAGTGTGAGAAAGTGTATGATCATAGGGTCAGTGTGAAAAATACGATGATTAGGCGAATGGTACGGCATTTGATGATGACATCTAAAAAGATTTCCAAGGGTCAAATGGACAAGGCAAAATCGGTTTTCCTTAATGACCAAAAGCAGCCGGATATACTTTTCCTTCGTGCAAGCAATTCAAGTGATTAAAAAAACAAGGAGTGCGCTTATTCGCGCACTCCTTGTTTTATTATTTATGCAAACGAAAGGGAAATGCATGTATACGTTCTATATCATGAGATTTTTTGAAAAAACACATATCTCTGTTTATGATGGAAGTTTAAAAGGACTTTGTAAAATGATAGAATTGATATTAGGGAAAAAACTGGAACCAAATCATCTTCAAAATGTACTAGCGAGAACAAATGTAAGCCGATTGGGTCTACAATATATAAAAAAAAATAGAAATAAAATATTGTTGATTTATAGGCACCCGGAAAGATACAAATAAGTACAACGCATAAATTAGAAATAAAATAAGTTTATTACAAGGCTTCGGCGAACATGGCGGCGTATGGAATGCCGAGGGGATGGACGCAGACATTCCCCCGGAATCCGCCTGGAAGCTGGCTCTGCTGGTCAAAGACAAGTTGGCCGATCTGCACCTAGATATTCCAGCAGATCAGCAAGACCCAGTGCTGAAAGGAGCAATCCGAAAAAATCTGCTGACAGAACGAGTGGATATTGTGAAGCCCCTCGGCTGGTATCAGGACAGCCCGACCCTGACCGATGTGGACATCAAATATCTGCTCTTATATTTTGAAGAAAAGTATGGGCTGACCATCGAGAAAAAGATACAGGGTGCCGTAATGGTGATTGCCAATGAAAATCGCTATCACCCTGTCCGGGACTTTCTCAACGCCTTGCAGTGGGATGGTACGGAACGCATCCGTTATTGCCTGCACCGCTTTCTGGGAGCTGATGCCGATGATTACACTTATGAAGCGATGCTTTTATTTCTGTTAGGTGCAATCTCACGGGCGTTCCGTCTCGGCTGTAAATTCGAAATCATGCTCTGTCTGGTGGGCGGTCAGGGAGCCGGAAAATCCTCGTTCTTTCGATTGCTGGCAGTTCAGGATGACTGGTTTTCCGATGACCTGAAAAAGTTGGACGATGAAAATGTGTACAGCAAGATGCAGGGACACTGGCTGATTGAGATGTCAGAGATGATTGCCGCCGCCAATGCCAAGAGCATTGAGGAAATCAAATCCTTTCTCAGCCGCCAGAAGGAAACCTATAAAGTGCCATACGAAACCCACCCGGCTGACCGAAAACGGCAGTGTGTGTTCTGCGGCACTTCCAATACGCTGGATTTTCTGCCCCTTGACCGCACCGGCAACCGCCGTTTTGTGCCAGTCATGGTACATCCAGAGCTTGCAGAAATCCACATTCTGGACGATGAACCAGCAACAAGGGAGTATCTCATACAGGTCTGGGCAGAAGCAATGGAGATTTACCGCAGCGGAAACTTCGAGCTCCGATTCAGCCCGGCAGTGAACGAATATCTGAAAGTCCACCAGCGTGACTTCATGCCGGAGGATACCAAAGCTGGGCAGATCATCGAGTATCTGGAAAAGTGTTCGGATAACATGGTCTGCTCCAAGCAACTGTTCCGGGAAGCCCTGGGACACAGTTTTGACGAGCCGAAGCAATGGGAAATCCGGGAAATCAATGAGATTATGAACAACAGCGTGACCGGGCGGAGGGTGTTTTCTAATCCCCGGTACTTTCGCAGCCCTATGGGCGGCAGAAAGGCTGGGAACGCATCCAGCCCGACAACAGAGGTGGAGATTTTCAGGAATTGACGTCGGAGGAAGTGGAGCAACTGGAACTTCCCCCAGAGTGGCTAAGATCCAACCAATGATAATGTATTACAGAGCCTCCGCAAACAGCAGATAACTACATATTATTGGCGAGTCCAATGGAAGATATCTGAAAATTCTTCTGCTAAAATGAAGAGGTATTCACTTTATATGTTGTGGAGCAAAGATTTGAATTTGGGTGTGACTGTGATTAGTTTGAATCGTTTGAGCGAAAAAAATATAAAATGTGAAACGCTATTGATTGCGATTGCTTAGTATGATATTATGTATGCCTTATAAAATAGAAAAAGCCGCGAACACTACTGTGTTGCGGCTAAATATATTTGTGAAAAATCATAATCAACCTTCTGGGATGACCTTAAGATGGTGGTAAATTTTGACACGATGCCTTGGGAGCCGATTCTGAACGCAGGTCATCCGGTTCGACTTCACACTCCCAACATGGTTGGAGCGTGAATCGTTCAGTTTCGGCGTGAGCCTTATTTTCTTCGATGTCGAGCTTCCGGGACTCTATCTCGTCATCGGCCAGAGCTTCTTCGTGTGCCCATCTATCGCGTGTGTATTCATTATCCAATTCCCGCATTCGCTGGATATGAAGGAGGACGGAGGGAATCGTGAATGTAACACATACAAGGATAGCGATGAATATGACTACGCCTTGCGTAGGCTTAAATTCTTTGGTATACGGTTCCAGAAGCTTCGATAGCAATCCTATTAAGTCGAAATCACGCGGAACACCTCCTTTGCATTGAAATTTCAATTTGGAAGAACGGTTCAGCAAAGATAGCGCTTTCTTTGTTATAATTATATCCTACCTGTGGCGGCGTGTAAAGAGCATTGCGTATTAGAACTAATAATATATGTATAGAAAATATAATAAGAAATTTGTGTAATAACTACAATGTAAGCACAAAAGGGCGAAATGCGATTCAATTAGACGGAAAACAACCACCCTGCGCATCGGTAGATGGACCGTGCGTGGATGGTTGCCTCTTGGATGGTTGATTTTACTAAAATTGTACGTTTATATCGTAGCGTGCATAAAATGCATACATTGCAGCACCGATTGCAGGTGAACAGATGCCTTGCTCAGAAATTTGAAGTTTGTAGCTGTCAAAGACATATGGCAATGCAGAGAACTGGTATGAGTAGATACTATCTAAACAAGTACTTGCTAATTCTGAGAGTTTACCTGACAAAATAATTAAGGAAGGGTTAAACAGAGTTGCCACGGTATTAATGGCATATCCAAGCGCTTGGGAAAAGTGCTTTTGAGCCTCGACAGACTGATTCAATATTTCTCGTAACTGTGATAGTTTCATTTTGCGGTAAGTGTCAAAATCAGATTCGCCAAAAACATAAATGCGAATGTACTCCTCCAGCGTGATAGCTTTGTTGCTTTGTATAAGTAGAGGAATATGCCCAAGTTCACCACTATAATTTTTGGTACCTGTAAATAAACGATTATTTAAAATTAAACCGCAACCAATACCGGTACCTAAATAAATACTGACGATGTCTTCGGATTCACCAAGTGGAGAGTTGTTTTTCTGCAAATAATATTTTTCAGCAATGGCTACTGTTTTGGCATTATGCTGAAATGAGACAGTAATATTTTGACTTTCGAGGTATTCACGGTTACTTGGTGAGATTAAGGTTTTGTAGCTTATGCCTCGCAAAAATGGCAAATTAAATGATTCGGTGACTGTTTTGTTTTCTACATCCACAGCACCGGTGAATGCGAATCCAATACCCAGCAGATGTTTTGCTGTGGAGGGGGATTGGTTTTGCTGATTTATGTCTGCAGCAATCAATCCATTAACTATTTGATTGATAGTCGCACTGAAACGCTCTGCAGATTCTGGAGTAGGAATTTTGATGTAACCATTAGTTGTAGCGTCGCTCTGCATTAGATATTTTCGCCAATCAAATACAACTGGGTTTCCCTCTGACTCAGCATAGAAGCATAGATAATCTTGTAATGAAACTTTTGACAAGGGATCAAAATTAAAATCGAGAACAACAAGTTTGATTTCTGATGAACCAATCGAAATGCCAACAAAATAGCCATAATCAGGATTTACCATTAGGGAATAACTACTTTTTCCACTTCCAGTTTCTGATACAGCCTCTTGTGCGACGGTACGTAATGCGCCGATTTTTTGTAATTTCTCTGCGGTATTTGAAGCAGTGGGCCAAGTTACACCTAACCTTTTTGCCAGTTCCATACGATCTAGGCAAATTGCCCCACGTAATAGGTATAACATTCTTGCAGAGTAACTAATTCTTGCGAGTTCAGAATCATGATCTTGCCAGATGTTGGTATTTAACAAACCCATTCTATCACTCCTAAAGGAAATCGTATGAAAGAAATAATATATAATAAGTATACGGTCTTTAGCAAAACAACGCAATAGGTAAGATGAATGAATTGGCGTATAATATGTGTGAAAATTGTGGATTGGAACAATTAGTCAGCATGAGAGAGATAAAACTGGTAATTCCGATCAAAGTATGGGGCAAAAACCTTAGTATTAGCCACTAAGGAGAGCAACTGACTCTTAATCAGTGGGTCCTGGGTTCGAGTCCCCGATGGTGCACCAAAGAATGCCTTACACGAAAGTGTAGGGCGTTTTTTTGTTGCTCTATTTTAAAGAAGGCACGATCTGGTGCAGCGTCAGGGATACTCGAACAGGGCGGCGGCACGCAGTGCCGTAAGGAACGCCACAGTGCGGCGTTCCTTAGCCCGCGGGAGAGTCCCCGATGGTGCACCAGAAAAAGCCGCAACGAATGTTGCGGCTTTTTTGTTGCACCATTCCCTACTGTGTAAGGTCGTTTAATGTGACAGTTTCTTGACCGTTCTGCGTATTTAGCAGGACGGTCATTTTTTGTGTGCCGCCTTCTTCGTCAGAAAGATAGATACTGTTTACGAGAATATCAATCAGATAACGGTTGTATTCCAGACTATCAATGTTGCCCTGAATAAAGTTGTTGAAAAAGAAAATTACTTCGTCCTCTGTCGGTATTCGATGGAGGACTTTTTCTTTTGCAATATTTTGTTCCAACAGCTTCTTTTGCTGCTCGCGCTGTTCAAGGCGGTCTGCCATTGCCTGAGAGTTGCGCCCGGCTTCAATGAGGTCAAGCAGATTGTTGATGCAGTGTATTGTCTTTGCCTGTGACGAGGTGGAAGTGATTTTGAAATGTAAACATCAAAAGAGGGTAGGCGCGGATCGCGCCTACCCTCATTTTTTGTAAAACGCAATTGCCGTAAACAGGGGGGTGTGCTATGATAATGATAAATACCGTGCTATGAGGTGACTGCCATGACCACTGCGCAACAGCAACAGGCGGCAAGAAATTTTGCTGCTTATTGGAAAGACAAAGGCTATGAAAAAGGGGAGAGCCAACCATTCTGGCTGTCCCTGCTCCGTGATGTGTATGGGGTCGAACACCCGGAGCAATTCATTCAGTTTGAGGAGCAAGTCCACCTTGACCACACCAGTTTCATTGACGGCACGATTCCCGCTACCCACGTTCTGATAGAGCAAAAGGGGCTTGGCAAGAATTTGAACAAGCCCATCAAGCAATCAGACGGTGCGCTGCTGACCCCTTTTGAACAGGCTAAGCGGTATATTTTGGAGCTGCCCGTGTCGCAGCACCCGCGCTGGGTGGTAACCTGCAATTTCAGCACCTTTTATGTGTATGATATGGAACGCCCGCGCGGTGAGCCTGAAATCATCGAACTTGCGAATCTGGAAAAAGAATACTATCGGCTGCAATTCCTTGTCGATGCCGGAAACGAACACCTCAAACGGGAGATGGAAGTTTCCATAGCGGCAGGTGAAATTGTCGGCTTGTTATATGATGCCTTTTACAAGCAGTATGCAAACCCGGAATCCGAACATTCGCTGAAAAGCCTGAACAAGCTGTGCGTTCGCTTGGTATTTTGCCTGTATGCCGAGGATGCCGGGATTTTTGGGCATCACGGTATGTTCCACGACTACCTCAAAGGCTTTGACACGCGCGGACTGCGCAAGGGGCTGGTAGATTTGTTCCGCGTGTTGGACACAAAGCTGCAAGACCGTGACCCCTATTTGAAAGATGATAACCCGGAATTGGCGGCGTTTCCCTATGTGAATGGCGGGCTGTTCAGCGATGAGAATATCGAGATACCGCCCTTTACGGACGAAATCCGGGATTTGCTGCTTGTGAAAGCCAGCGAAAACTTCAACTGGTCGGAAATCAGCCCCACCATTTTCGGCGCGGTGTTTGAAAGCACCCTGAACCCCGAAACCCGCCGCAGCGGCGGTATGCACTATACCAGCATTGAAAATATCCACAAGGTCATTGACCCGCTGTTTTTGGACGAACTGAAAGCCGAGCTTGACGAGATATGCGCCAATCCCGTGGAACGAACCAGAACGGCAAAGCTGCGGGTGTTCCAACGCAAGCTGGCATCGCTCACATTCTTAGACCCCGCGTGCGGCAGCGGAAACTTTTTGACCGAAACCTATTTGAGCCTGCGCCGCTTGGAAAACAAAATTTTGGTGAAACTCTCCCACGGTCAGGTCACGATGTATTCCGCCAGCGAAAGCCCGATACAGGTTTCCATCAGCCAGTTTTACGGCATCGAAATCAACGATTTTGCCGTGACAGTTGCAAAAACCGCGCTCTGGATAGCGGAAAGCCAGATGATGAAGGAAACGGAGAAAATCCTGCTCGTTCCGCTGGAATTTCTGCCGCTGAAAACAAACGCCTTTATTGTAGAGGGCAACGCCCTGCGGGTGGATTGGGAGAGCGTGGTTCCCAAAAGTAAGCTGAATTATATTATGGGGAATCCGCCGTTTGTTGGCTACTCACTGCAAAGCAAAAGCCAAAAGGACGATATTCTTTCCGTTTATGTTAATGAAAAAGGAAAGCCCTATAAGACTGCCGGTAAAATTGATTATGTTGCCGGGTGGTATTTCAAAGCCACACAGCTTATGCAGGGAACCACTATCCGCACAGCACTTGTTTCGACTAATTCTATCACGCAAGGTGAACAGGTCAGCGCTGTTTGGGAACCACTGTTTACCCGTTTCGGGATTCATATTGATTTTGCACATCGTACTTTTCGCTGGGATAGTGAAGCCAACGCAAAGGCCCATGTGCATTGCGTAATTGTAGGGTTTAGCTGCGCTGATAATTTTGCGGCAAGGAAACTTTACACAGAGAATCGCAGCCAAAAAGTAAATAATATTAACGCTTATTTATTAAATGCTCCTGATATATTTGTCAGTAGTCGTCCGAAAGCATTGTGTGATGTTCCCGAAATGCTTTATGGAAATAAGCCCACTGATGGCGGTTTTCTTTTCCTGACTCCTGAAGAATACGCAACTGCCGTAAGCGCCGAACCCGCTATCAAACCATATATTCGGCAAATATATGGTGCTTCCGAATATATAAATAACAAGTTGCGCTACTGCTTATGGCTCGTAAATGTTCCTCCCGAAATTATACGAAAATCCGGGTTCATTAAAGAGCGTGTTAAAAAAGTTCAAGAGTTTCGTTTAGCCAGTCCCAAAGAAGCAACGAGGCGTAGTGCGGCTACACCTGCCCTATTCCAAGAAATTCGTCAGCCTAATAGTACTTACATTATTGTTCCGTGCCATTCATCTGAAAACAGACGATACATTCCTTTTGGTTTCGTTTCCCCCCAAATTGTTGTAAATAATGCTGTGCAAATTATTCCAAACGCAAGTATCTATCAATTTGGCATTATGATGTCTAATGTCCACATGGCGTGGGTACGAGCTGTTTGCGGACGAATTAAGAGCGATTACCGCTATTCCAAAGATGTTGTTTACAACAACTTCCCGTGGCCTGCACCAACCGAACAGCAAAAAGCCAAAATTGAACAAACCGCGCAAGCGATTCTGGACGCACGCGCTCTTTACCCGGACAGCAGCCTTGCCGACCTGTATGATGAACTGACCATGCCGCTGGAACTCCGCAAAGCCCATCAGGCTAATGACCGCGCCGTTATGGACGCTTATGGATTCATAAAAGGAACTGCTGCCAGAACTAGCGAAAGCGCCTGTGTTGCCGAGTTAATGAAACTTTACCAGCAAAAGGTATCTGCCGCACAATCCAAATAATCGCTTTGAAAAGTTGACATCAAAAAGCTCCGGGGGCTGCATTGCTCCCGGAGTTTGCTTTTATTGGGGCTGCATCGGCTTGTTGCAATCCATACACAGAATATGCCAGGGCTGGCCTGGTCTGGCAGCTCCGACCGACAAAACGCTTTGAAGGCAAACAAACTGCTCCACCCCGCATTTGCTGTGTATGATTGTATGTGCTATACTAAAAACAATCGATGGTGCAGCTGAAAAGTCGAAAATATCGTCTATTTCTACAAACGCAGCGGGATTTTGCGTTAAAAAGCCTTGGAATCCACAAAGGATTCCCGCGGCTCTTTGCCTTAAATCCGTCTTGCGCTTGTGAAATATCCGTCATTTTCTTTGTTTTCAGATACACCTTAAGAAGCCGCACCAGATGTGGACTGTGCGGGGCCGCAGTGTGGTGTTGAGAAAGGGGAGCAGCAGATGACCCGGATTGCGATTGTGGAGGACGAGGCGGCGGTGCGGGAACAGCTGGCGGGGTATGTGCAGCGGTACACCCGGCAGTACGGCACGCCGTTTGAGGTAACGGAGTTTGCGGATGGGATGGAAATTCTGGAAGATTACCGCCCGCAGTTCGACATCATCTTTCTGGATGTGGAGATGAAGCACCTGGACGGCATGGAGACCGCCCGCCGCATCCGGGAGCGGGACGGCGGGGTGCTGATCGTGTTCATTACCAACATGGCGCAGTATGCCATCCGCGGATATGCCGTTGGGGCGCTGGATTATGTGCTGAAACCGGTGCCCTACTTTGCGTTTTCGCAGCAGCTGCAAAAGGCGCTGGGACAGCTGGAAAAGCGGGAGCGGCATTACCTGGCCGTGGCGGTGGACGGCGGCATGCGGCGGCTGGACGCGGCGGAAATCTATTACCTGGAAAGCGAAGGCCACAAGGTGCATTTTTACACCGAAAAAGAAGATTTTGTGGTGCCGGGCACCCTGAAAAACTATGAGGAAAAGCTGGTGGGCCGGGCGTTTGCACGGTGCAACAGCGGGTATTTGGTCAATCTGGCGCAGGTTTCCGGCGTGCAGCAGGATATGGTGCAGGTTGGTCCGTATACGCTGCAGATCAGCCGCCCGCGGCGCAAGGCCTTTATGGCGGGGCTGGCGGATTATATTGGGGGTGCGGGCTAATGACGACATTGCCGGATATTCCCCGCCTGTACACCGCATTGGCGGAAGTGCTGGCGGCGCTGCTGTATGCGCACAGGCTGCCGCCGCGGATGGACCAGCGCGTGATCTGGGGCGTGGAAGCCGGTTGGGCGGTGCTGCTGGGGGCGTTTTTGCAGGCCACGGGGAAAGTTCCGCTGGCGTGGTGGATCCCCTGCATGGCAATGGCGATTCTTTCCATGCTGCTGTTTTTGTGGGTCACACGCAGCATTACGCTGCTGGAAGCGGGCTATGTGTGCGCGCGGGCCTTTATTTTGGCGGAGCTGGCGGCCAGCGTGGAATGGCAGCTGCACTGCGTGCTGTGGCCGCAGCGCGGCGGGGCAGAGCCGCTTTCGCTGCTGCTGTTGGCGGTGGTGTACGGCGGCATTTTTACCGCCATGCTGTTTGTGGAAAACCGCCGCCCCGGCCCGGCCGGGAAGCTGAAAATAACGCCCGCAGGAACTTTTGTGGCGGTGGTCATGGCGCTGACCGCATTTGCCGTGAGCAATTTGAGCTTTGCCAACGGCAGCGAAGCCAACATGAACATGTTTTACATCCGCACGCTGGTGGACCTGGCCGGGGTACTGATTTTGACGGTGCAGCACGAGCAGCTGCGCGAAGCCGCCCTGCACAGCGAGCTGGCGGAGCTGGACGGCGTTTTGCACCGCCAGTACGAGCAGTACAAACAGAGCAAGGAGAACATCCGCCTGATCAACCGGCGCTACCACGAGCTGAAAATGCAGATTGCGGCCATCCGGGCGGAGCGGGACCACGCCAAGCAGGATGTGGCGCTGGCGGCCATGGAAAGCGGCATCCGCCAGTACGAGGCGGAGAACAAGACCGGCAACCCGGTGCTGGACACCCTGCTGACGGCCAAAAGCCTGTACTGCCAGCAGCACCACATCACGATGACCTGCGTGGCGGACGGGCATTTGCTGGACTTTTTGGAAACAGGGGAGATCTGCACGATTGTGGGTACGGCGCTGGACAATGCGACCGAGAGCGTAGAGACCGAGCCCGACCACGAAAAGCGGCTGATCCGGGTGGCGGTGTACGCCCAGAACGGCTTTGTGATGCTGCGGTTTGAAAACTACTGCGCGCAGGAAGTGGAGCTGGGCGCGGACGGCCTGCCGCGCCGCAACACCCATGGCGGCAGCGACCTGCGCAGTGTGCGCGCCGCCGCCGAAAAGCGCGGCGGAACTATGACGCTGCACTGGGAGAATGAGTGGTTTACGCTGCGGGTGCTGCTGCCGCAGAAATAATAATGATACCCGAAGTGGTAGCTTCGGGTATTTTTTGTGCCTATTCCTGCGATGAAAGAGAGTTTAGCAATTTACACAAATAAGCAATGACCTGAACTGTACAAAATCACAACGGATTTTTTGCGTTTTTTAGAGAATTTGCAAAGTGTGTGCCAAAACAGGCAGTTTATGCAAAAAGCGTTCGGAAAGTGTGCTTGCTTGCTACAATATAGTCAATGCAAAAGCATAGTATCAGCTTTTGAACTATAAAAGAGGAGAGAATGCAAATGGCAAAGCAAGCTAAAGTTCGTAAGCCGCATCCCGTCTTGCACGGAATCGGGCTGGTGCTGTCGGCGATCCTGTTGGTCGCTGCGATGGTCGGCACCTATTTCCTGTCAACGATGTCTACAATCATTGATAGTTTCATCGGTGCGCCCAGTGGACACTATACTGAAACCGAGATTGCGGACACGAAAGCGAAAGCGGAAGCTCTTTCCGCTGATGTTGAAGCAGAAGGCACGGTTCTGCTCCAAAACAACGATAACACCCTGCCGCTGAACGCAGATACCAAGAAAGTTAATGTGTTCGGCTGGGCTTCCACTGCATGGCTGGGCGGCGGCTCTGGTTCCGGCGGTGTGTCCACTGTTAATACGGACCTGCTGGCAGCACTGACCGCTTATGGTGTTGAGTACAATACAGAACTGACCGATATGTACAAGGATTTCCAGACAGGCCGTGAATACACCCGTACACTGAACAGTTGGCCTGAACAGTCTGGCCGCTTGTATGAGCCTGATATTAACAACCAGACCTATTACACGCAGGCGATGCTTGACAACGCCAAGAACTACTCTGATACAGCAATCGTTGTTATTGGCCGCCTGGCAGGCGAAAGCAACGATGCGACCAAACAGCAGTACAAGCGCACCGAAAAGGGCGGTGACATTGTTGTTGACGATACCCGCACAATGTTGGAACTGACCACCGAGGAAGAAGACCTGCTGAACTATGTTGGCGCTAATTATGCCCATGTGGTTGTTCTTGTCAACTCTACCAACGTTATGGAACTGGGCCAGATCGAAACGATTCCCGGCGTTGATGCCTGCCTGCTGGTTGGTCTGTCTGGTTCCGAAGGTGCAACTGCAGTGCCGGAAGTGCTGTGGGGCGACAAAGAGCCCAGCGGCCGCACGGCAGATACCTGGGCTTATGACCTGACCACTGCTGCCAGCTATGCCAATGCTGGTATGGAAGGTGTAGGTGCTTATACCGATGCTGATGGCCTCTACCCAGCAGACGGTACGACCACCGGCAACCTGGATACCCCGTATGCTTATGAGCAGGTTTCGTATGTAGACTATGCCGAGGGTATCTACATCGGCTATAAGTGGTATGAAACGGCTGATACTGAGGGCTATTGGGACAATGTAAGCAACGAATATGGCACTGGCTACAATGGCGTTGTGCAGTATCCGTTCGGTTACGGCCTGTCTTACACCAGCTTTGATTGGAAAGTTACCGATGCCCCTGCCAACGGCAGCGCACTGGACAAGGATGGCGATGTGACCGTTAAGGTGACCGTTACCAACACCGGCGACCGCGCAGGCAAGGATGTTGTTCAGCTGTACTACACTGCCCCGTACACCGCGGGTGAGATTGAAAAATCCAGCGTCGAACTGGGTGCGTTCGCCAAGACGAAGGAACTGGCCCCCGGCGAGAGCGAAGAAGTTACCCTGACGGTGCCCGTTTCTGATATGGCCAGCTATGACGCATATGATGCCAACCATAACGGCTTTACCGGTTATGAACTGGATGCAGGCGACTACATCTTTACCGTGCGCCATGATGCCCACAATGTGGACGATGATGCCAACGCAACGATTACTTGCAGCCTGCCCGCAGGTGTGCAGTATGCCGAGGATACGGTTACCGGCAAAGCTGTTTCCAACAAGTTCACCGGCAGCGATGCCATTGACGGTGTCAGCCTGGACGGCAGCGATTCCAACCAGAATATTACCTACACGACCCGTGCCGATTTTGAAGGCACTTTCCCCAAAACAAATACCCCCAGCCGTGCTATGACTGATAATGTTAAGGCACTGAACCTGTACACCGCGGACGATGCCAATAGCTACATCAACGAAGCTGACGAGGCCATTACCACTGGTGCTAAGAATGGTTTGAAGATTGAGGACAATGGCAAGACCACTGACTTTGGCTTCCAGCTTGGTGCAGACTTTGACGATCCCCAGTGGGAAACCCTGCTTGACCAGCTAACGGTTGATGAAATGGAGAACCTTTACATCAACGCTTATGGCGGCCTGGCTGAGCTCAAGAGTGTTGGTAAGACCAAGAGCAAGGATGCAGACGGCCCTGCACAGATCGGCGGCTTTACCGGTATGGGTGCAGGTACTGGCTTCCCCAGTTCCAGCACGCTGGCACAGACTTGGAACGCAGACCTCGCCCAGGAAGAAGGCCGTACCATTGGTACGCAGGCTTTGCAGAACGGTTATACCGGTTGGTACGCACCTGCTACCAACATGCACCGCAGCCCATTCAATGGCCGTAACTACGAGTATTATTCTGAAGACAGCCTGCTGTCTGGTGTTATCTGCGGCAACACGGTTCAGGGCGCTAACCAGGCAGGCGTTTATACTTACGTCAAGCACTTTATCTGCAACGATGGCGAAAGCGGCATTTACCGTGATTCTGTTTACACTTGGATGACCGAACAGGCCCTGCGTGAAATTTACCTGCGCCCGTTCCAGATGCTTATTGAGGATTACGATGCAACCGGCCTGATGAGCAGCTACAACCGTATTGGTGCAGTTTGGGCAGGCGGCAGCGAAGCTTTGCTGACCGGCGTTCTGCGTGATGAATGGGGCTTTAATGGCGCTGTTATCACCGACTATGCAGACCACCACAGCTACATGAACGGCGACCAGGCCCTGCGTGCAGGCGGCAGCCTGTGGATGGCTGGCTTCGGCAGCGGTGAGATGGCCTTTGAGACTTCCTCCAACAGCTACATGCAGGCACTGCGCCGTGCAACCAAAGAAGCACTTTACATGTACCTGCATGTCCGTGTGACCAACCGCGACTATGCCGAAAGCATCGGCGATACTACCGCTATGCGTCATGCTTTCACAATCTCTGTGTTTGGCTGGCGCCATCTCGTTGTACTGATTGATATTGTAGTAATCGTTTTGTTTGTCCTGGATGTGCGTGGTGTTGTGATTAATGTCAAACTCCGCAAGGCAGCAAAAGCGGCAAAAGAGAACTCTTGAGCTTAAAAAGGAGCGTGTGACCTAATTGAAACACGCAGATGTGATTGCAAAACTGAATTTAGAGCAAAAATGTGCCCTCCTTTCCGGTGACACAGTATTTACCACCCGTGCGTATCAAAAGGCTGGCATTCCGGCTATCACTTTGTCCGATGGCCCCAACGGCGTGCGCAAGCAGGCGGGCGCGGCGGACCACCTGGGGTTAAACCCCAGTGTTCCGGCCACCTGCTTTCCCACTGCCGCCACTGTGGCGTGCAGCTGGGACCCCGCTTTGGGTGAAGAAATTGGCCAGGCCATGGGCGAAGAAGCCGCCGCGCAGGAAGTTGCCGTGCTGCTGGGGCCGGGCCTGAACACCAAGCGCAGCCCCTTGTGCGGCCGCAACTTTGAGTATTTCTCCGAGGATCCGTATCTTTCCGGCAAAATGGCCGCGAGCTATGTACGGGGCATCCAGTCCAACGGTATTTCGGCCTGCCCCAAGCACTTTGCCGTCAACAGCCAGGAACTGCGCCGCATGGCGTCGGATTCCGTGGTGGATGAACGCACGCTGCGGGAGCTGTACCTGACCGGGTTTGAGATCGTGGTCAAGGAAGCAAAGCCCAAGACCATCATGAGCAGCTATAACCTCATCAACGGAACTTACGCCAACGAGAACCGCCACCTGTTAATGGACATCCTGCGCGGGGAGTGGGGCTTTGACGGCGCTGTGGTAACGGACTGGGGCGGCAGCAATGACCATGCCCTGGGCGTGCAGAACGGCTCCACGCTGGAAATGCCCGCCCCCGGCGGGGACGCGGTGCGCGAGCTGATGCAGGCTGTGCAGAGCGGCAAAATTACCGAAGCGGATGTGGACGCCCGGCTGGACGAGCTGCTGACGCTGGTGTTTGATACCCATGCCGCCGTGCAGTCCCACAGCCGCACCTTTGATGCGGACGCTCACCACGCCCTGGCCCGCCGCGCCGCAGCCGAAAGCATTGTGCTGCTGAAAAACGAGAACGACCTGCTGCCGCTGGCCGAGGGCGCAAAAGTTGCCGTGATCGGCGACTTTGCCCAGACACCGCGGTACCAGGGCGCTGGCTCCAGCGCGGTCAACTCCATCAAGGTGGATACCTTTTTGGACTGCCTGAAAGAGAGCGGCCTGGCCAGCGTGGGCTTTGCCCCCGGCTTTGACCGCCAGGGCAAACCGGATGCCGCCAAACAGGCCGAGGCTGTAGCCCTGGCCCAAAAGGCAGAAGTGGTGCTGCTCTGCCTGGGGCTGGATGAAATCAAGGAAAGTGAGGGTCTGGACCGCGGCGATATGAGCCTTGCAGACAACCAGATCGAACTGTTAAAGGCCGTGCAGCAGGCCAACCCCAACACCGTTGTGGTGCTCAGCGCAGGGGCTTCGCTGGAAACCCCATGGCTCAAACACTGCCGTACCCTGGTGTATGGTGCGCTGGGCGGCCAGGCGGGGGCGGGCGCCATGCTGGATGTGCTGACCGGCAAAGTGAACCCCAGCGGCAAGCTGGCCGAAACCTGGGTCAACGCCTATGCGGATACCCCCGCCAAGGATAACTTTGCCGGGCCGGGCCGCATGGTGCAGTACCGCGAGGGGCTGTATGTCGGCTACCGCTATTACCAGACCGCCGGTGTGCCGGTGGCATTCCCCTTTGGCTATGGGTTAAGCTACACCAGCTTTGCCTACAGCAATTTGCAGGCCGCGTCCAATGGCGTGACCCTGACCGTAACCAACACCGGCAAGCGCGCCGGAGCAGAGATCGTGCAGCTGTATGTGGCAAAACCCGGGGCAGAAGTGTTCCGCCCCGCACAGGAGCTGAAAGGCTTTGCCAAGGTGCAGCTGCAGCCCGGCGAAAGCAAGACCGTGACCATCCCGCTGGACGACAAGGCATTCCGCTACTGGAACACCAAGACCGACAGCTGGGAAGTGGAAGGCGGCAGCTATGAGCTGCGGGTCGGCGCGTCCAGTGCGGACATCCGCCTGACCGCCGTGGTGGAAGTGGCCGGTACCGGCGCACCCAACCCCTATGCGGGCAAGCATCTGCCGCACTATACCAGCGGCAAGGTACAGAGCGTGCCGGATGACGAATGGGCCACCCTGCTGGGCCGCCCGGTGCAGCAGGGAAAAGTTAAAATTGACCGCAACATGACCCTGGGCGAGCTGAACCACAGCCGCAGCCCGCTGGGCTGGCTGATCTGGCTGGTGCTTACCGCACTGCTGAACGCCAGCTACAAGCGCGGCAAGCCGGACCTGAATGTGCTGTTCCAGTACAACATGCCGCTGCGTGCCCTGGCCAAAATGACCAGCGGTGCCATCAGCATGGGCATGGTGGATGGCATTGTGATGGAATTACAGGGATTCTGGATCATCGGCCTTGTGCGGGTGATCGTAGAAGCCGTGAAAAACCTGATACTGAACGCACAGCTGGAACAGCGCCTGCGCAACAGCTGAGGAAAGAGAGGGGCTATTTATGCAGCTATGGAATAATTTTGCGGCAAAACACCCCGCCGCAGCCAAGTGGGTGCGCGAAGGCGGACTGTTTGTGATCGTATCCAACCTGGTTACGGTGTTCAAATACCTGCTGCTGCAATTTTTGCCGGCGGCGTTCAGCAGCCTGCCGGTGGTGGATTTTGGCTGGCCGGGCATCCCGGTCACGCTGTTTGGCGAAACCTTCCAGTGGAACATCCTGGGGTATGATTCCGCCCATGGCGGTCTGCCGTACTTTTGCGCCTACATGGTTGCCATGGTGGTGGGAGAATGCATAAACTTTCCCATCCAGCGCAACTTTGTGTTCCGCAGCAAGGGCAACCTGGCCAAGCAGATCGCCTGGTATGTGGTGGCGTTCTGCTTGATCACCTGCATCGTCAACTCCATCAACTGCGTGTGGGTGGCGGTTGCGGGCCTGCTGGTGCCGGATTTCATCTACAACATTGGCACTACCGTGCTCAATGGCGGCATTTCCATGGTGATCTTCTTCTTTGTGAACAAGATCATCTTCCCAGAGGGCGCACAGGCAAAATAAAGCCCGGCAGGATCACTGGTGCTTTTCCCGGTACTCGAACAAGGCGGCGGCACGGCACAGGAAAAAGTCCTTTGGATGGTATAAAAATGTGATTGCCAGCAACGGCGAAGATCTGAACGGATAAAGAAGAATGCTGCCTTTCCCTGATGTGGAGAAAGACAGCATTTTTATTGCGTTTTTCGGAAAGAGGTGAGCAGCGGCCCCTACAAATGAGGAACGGCTGGCCATAAAATGGCGCTATTACATGGTGTGCTTTGTGAGAAAGCGCTGTAGTGTGATGATATAAAACGGATGGGTGCATGGTGTATGCCCCTACGGAATTACAACAAAACACCCCCGCCCGTGCGGTAAATGAACCGCATAGGCGGGGGCACCGTTATTTTACAAAGAAAACGCGCAGAGCGGTGTTGCCTTTACTGTTCCACGGCACCGGTGGGCAGCTGGGGAACAGCGGTCAGGATGCGCATGAACTCTTCGCCGGTGATGGTCTCTTTCTCGTACAGGTACTTGGCGATCTCGTCCAGCTTGCCGCGGTTTTCAATCAGCATCTGTTTGGCTTTTTCATGCTGCTGCTTGACGACTTCCACGACCTTATCGTCCACTGTGGCGGCTGTGCGCTCACTGCAGGCCAGGCTGGCATCGCCGCCCAGGTAGGCGTTGTTCACGGTTTCCAGGGCAACCATGTCAAAGTCGTCGGTCATGCCGTAGCGGGTAATCATGGCGCGGGCCATCTTGGTGGCCTGCTCGATATCGTTGGATGCGCCGGTGGTGATGGAGTTGAACACCACTTCTTCGGCGGCACGGCCACCGGTCATGGTGGCAATTTTGGCCAGGATCTCTTCCTTGGTCATCAGGGTGTGGTCGCCGTCCTCCACCTGCATGGTGAAACCCAGCGCGCCGGAAGTGCGCGGCACAATGGTGATTTTCTGCACGGGGGCGGAATGGCTCTGCAGGGCGGCAACCATGGCATGGCCGACTTCGTGGTAGGCCACGATGCACTTTTCTTTGTCGCTCAGGATCTTATTCTTTTTCTGGGCACCGGCCAGGATGGTATCCACGGCTTCCTGCAGGTCGTACTGGGTAACGGCCATGCGGTGGTGGCGCACAGCGCCCAGGGCGGCTTCGTTGATGATATTGGCCAGCTCGGCACCGGAAGCACCGGGAGTCATGCGGGCAACCACGGCAAAGTCACAGTCGGGGCCGATTTTGACCTTTTGAGCGTGCAGACGCAGGATGCTTTCGCGGCCTTTCAGGTCGGGCAGCTCCACGGGCACACGACGGTCAAAACGGCCGGGGCGGGTCAAAGCGGGGTCAAGGGATTCAGGACGGTTGGTGGCGGCCAGAATGATGACACCGGTGTTGCCCTCAAAGCCGTCCATCTCAGTCAGCAGCTGGTTCAGGGTCTGCTCGCGCTCATCGTTACCGCCGTACTGGCCGCCGCTGCGCTTTTGGCCAATGGCATCGATCTCATCAATAAATACGATGCAGGGCGCT
>OHWM01000552.1_pt1 | contig 18479 bp, 8 predicted proteins | sample 1579731 | NCBI WGS metagenome assembly OHWM01 (sample SAMEA3882510, study PRJEB24775) | human gut metagenome | biome: human-associated habitat; feature: intestine environment; material: feces | place: Netherlands | collected 2009/2010
ATACAAAAATACACTTCTGTATTTTCTATGTTTTAACAGCCATAATTTTATTTTATTTAAATTAAGATCCATCACCCGAAGATCTATTGCTGCAATAGCAGACTTATATGGCTCTTCATTCATTAGTATTTTAAATTCGCGAAATGCATTTTTCCTATTCGGATTATCCGGATGTAAAAAATATTTTCCGATCAGAAAATACGCAATAACTCCAACTCTGACACAATACGTATTTCTATATGTCTCAGATGTATTTATTCTTGGTTCTAATTCATAGTATTTCTTTAAAATACGCGTAGATGTGTCTGCATTTCCCGCAAAAAACGTGTGTGTCGTCGACTCGCCGTACAGCCTGTAATGATACAATGGTTTATTTATATATGTAAATCTTTTTATATACTTATGATATTCATAGTTAAAAAGTTTATCCTCTCCTTGTTTCAAAGAGCTGTCAAATCGTATATTATTTTCTTTAATGATACTTCTTTTATACAAATGACAAACAGGTCCCTCCAATGTCGGAATCCTTATCTCATCTTTCGACAGCGAAATTGTTCTCAAAAAATTCAAATTAATCTTTTCAAGAAGCTTCTCATCATCAACACTAAGATCTTTTTCATAATTTTTCTTTATTTGCTGATTTGCATCCTTGTTTAAATACATGTTCCAGACAACCATATCATTTCCGTCACGCTTTTCCATGGCCAGTTCACACATATTTTTTTCAATCCAGTCATCCGCATCAATAAAAGTGATCCACTCTCCCGTTGCCTTTTGAACTGCATTATTTCTGGCCATAGATACACCTTGATTTTTCTGATGCAAAACCATAATCCGACTGTCTTTTTCCGCATATAGATCACAAATTTCTCCACAATTATCAGGCGATCCATCATCTACAAGAATAATTTCCAAATTAGAATACGTTTGTTTCGATATACTTTCAATACATTCTTTTAAATATTGTTCTTTAATTTTATAAACTGGAACAATAACACTGATTTTTTCCACCAACTATTCTCCTTACGCTTCCATATCATTCATCATACGCAAATATGCTTCTTTCATATCTACTTCTGCTTTCCAGCCTAATTTATTTAATTTTTCCGAGCTCAAATGCATTTTCACTTTTGGAGCATATCCCAGGCTCTTGGCCTCATCTGGAATATCAAATTCTACTTTTATCTCTCCATTCGAAACATCGTTTGCCACAAGTTCTGCCATTTCTCTTATAGTCATATGCGACTTTTCATTTACAACATTATAAGCTTCTCCGACTTTCCCCGAATATCCTAAAAGCAACAATGCCCTGATAACATCTCTTGTATAACAATAATTGCCTTCGGAACTTCCATCTGTTCGCAAAACAAGATTCTCTTTTTTCATAGCACTTCTTGCGAATTGTGCATATACACGGTTATCTTCCTGTAATACGCCCGCTCCAAATGTTTGTGCAAGTCTTGCAGATTTCACCGGCAAGCCAAATTCTGCCGCATATGCGTTACATAAGCATTCACATATTCTTTTTCCCTCTGAATAACTGCTTCTTACATTTTCCAGTTCTATATACCCCAGATCTTTTTCTGTTATATACTCTTTCTTTTCATCCGGAATACCATATACTTCCATTGAAGAAACATATACCATTCCTTCAATCTTTTTATCTACTGCCAAATCCAATACATTCTTTGTTCCCATATATGAAGTTTGTATCGTCAGGACCGGATGCTGCACCATCATCTTGGATGCTGTAATACTGACTGTATGAAAAATATAGTCTACATCTCCTGCTATTACCGGTATCTGTTCAATGTCACCGATCATCAAATGAATTCCGTAGTTATTATACCATTTTCCATATATTCTTTTTGCTTTTTTTTCATTTCTGATCAATCCAATAATTTTTATATTTCCCTGATGCAAACAATTGTAATACGCAAAGGCTTTCACCAGTAATGACCCTATAAGCCCTGTCGCTCCCGTTACAAATATGGTTTTATTTTTGTATTTGCTCCATTCCAGATCACTGTTAGCAATATATTCCAAATCCATTTCTTCCATAGATTTTTCCATTTTTCTTTCTACCATCACTTATTTTCTCCTCTTTTGTTTTCATAAAAATCATATACTTCTTTTAATACTTTCAGGGATTGTAAATGATTTTTTATTTCAAACATTTCTTTTTTTCTATTCTCCTTGATCATATCATCTGTCGATGCATCTTCTCGATGAAAAACATGAATATCCGGTAAATACACACTGTTCAATCCATTTTCAGTCAAATGCTTCATTAAAATTGCTTCTTCTCTATATAAGAAGGTTCTATCATCCAACCCATTAAACTTTTCTATATATTTTCTTGAGAACAGCATAAAACATCCATGAAGTTGAACATACTCGCATCTCTTAATAAATTCTTTTTTCTTTTTCTTTTTTAACGGTTTTATTTTTCGATAAATATTCTTTATCTTTTCCAAATGATATTTGTAAACCACACTTTTTATTTTATACGCCTGAATATCATGCTCTACTTCCTGTTTACTCATTGCATTCGTTCGTATAGGGTTAATATCACATCTGCCGTCGGCACTTAATACCATCGGCCCTAATACAGCAAATTGACTTCTTTTATATTCTTTTTCTACTTTTTCAAAAAAATCATCATCTAACAAATAAACATCATTATTCATCAGCACAATATATGATGGATTCCATGTTTTTTCAGCATATCTGAAGCCCACATTATTTCCCCTTGCAAACCCCAGATTCTCCTGATTTAAAAGCACTTCTACATGGTCATCATTTTTATAATGTTCTTTCAATAATGCACCTGATTTATCCGGGGACGCATTATCAACAATTACTATCTTATACATGTCTGTATCGATTTTTTTCTCAATTGAATCCACGCTTTTGTACGTTTCATCTATTGCCAGATAGTGTAAAATAACAAAAACTATTTTCATATTTTATCCTCTACATTTTTCTTTTTAATGTTATCGAGCTTTAATCTTTTTTATTTTATTAAAAAACTGCGTTTCAAATTGCTTCAAATACGGATCTCTGATTATTGTCAAAACAATAAAATATCCCAGACAACATCCCGCAACCGTTCCTACTAAAGTTATGAATACACTGTTCGTTATCATATTCATTACAAATCTTCCCGCAAAAAACCATACACTTGCTACAAAGTACACCATAACTCTTGTATATAACATCTTTGTATTAAATATCTTACGTGCATAGTAAGTCAAGATAACAAACACAATTATTTCAGAGAACAATGTTGCCACCGATGCTCCAGTCACACCAAACATTGGTATTAATAATGCATTCGCAATTAAATTGAACACTGCTCCGCCAATTGTTGATATCAATACTTCTTTATCTTTTTTATGCGGAATACAAATCTGATAAGCCAGCACTCGATTAATAGCTCCAACTACAACTTTAGCAGATAAAATTTTTGCCGCCGTACTTCCCGTTAAAAATTCTTTGCCACTAAATATTAATATCAAAATATCACTGGTACAGATCATTCCTATAGCCGCCGGTATCGCTATCATAAAAAGAATATCTACAGATTCTTTCATCAGCTTCTCATATTCTTTTTTCAAATTATTTCCCAGATAATAAGACACTCTTGGCAGGATGGTCGCTGATATCGTTCCTATCAATGTACTTACAATTGTATTAATCTTTACAGCTGCCGTATAGACTCCGGTAGCCTTATCTCCACGAAATGCCCCAAGCATGGTTGTATCCATTGTCATATAGATACTGGATGCAACACTTGTTCCAAAAATCATTAATATCGGCTTTAAATGCTTTCTATATTCTAATCTTTCTTTTTTCTGTTTCCAATCGACTATTTTTCTTGAATGCCACAAGTTAAAAAAAGCAGATCCTCCTGACGAAATAACCGTCAATGCCGCATACCAGTAATAATCATTTTTATTTTTAACCAATACAAACAATAATATCAATGAAATGATCTGAAATAAGATTGCCCTTTTCGTGATATAAGCATATTCTTCTTTGATTGTAAAAATCCACTCTGTTCCTATTGTTGTAAAAATGATACTTAAACTTGAAATTACTAATAACTTTTTGTAATTTTCCAAAATAGGTAACGCTAAAAAAACAGCCAATGCACAATAAGCGATAAACGTTGTGCACAAATTTATGTTCAACATTTCACGTGAGAACTTGCTGAATTTTTCTTTATCGTCTCTAATCCGTGCTCCTTCTCTTACTGCATATGTACTAATTCCCAGCGCTGCAAACATAGAAAAGTAAGACACAATAGAACTTGCATAGTTAACACGGCCTATCCCTGTAGCGCCTAAGATTCTTGACGCATACGGAAATGTAATTAACGGAAATATCAGGCTCATTAACGTTTTTATTGTATTCATTATCAAATTTATTTTGATAGATTTTTGCTTTTTTTTCATGTCCTCTCCAATCTTCTTTAGACCTTTCGCCATTATATCACTTTTCCATATGTCAATCAACCTTGGCACTTTTAATCTTAATATTATGTTTTATCTATTTAGATTTTATATATCAAAAAGATGTAGACGATTTCATCCATCTACATCTTTTTCTATAATCTTATTCTCTACTCATTCTTCTCCATCAACTTTCCTTCGCTCTTTTCCTCTGTCTCATCATCTCTTTCTTCATTGCCTGTCACATTATCTTCTCCAGTTTTATTTTCCCCGGTTATTTTCCCCGTATCCTTATTATCACTGCTATCCGGAGTCTCTTCCTCTGCTGTATTATCATTTTCTGGCTCTTGTGCGATCTCTTCACCCGGCTGTTCTTCATCGATCACAGTCTGTTCCGTGTCCAGCATTTGCTCCTTACTGTAATAAGCATTTCCTCCTCTGTTTACACTTTCTCCTTTCGGAACAACCTTTATCTCAATTGCTTCCAATCTCTTCGCCATTCCGGAACTTCCTGCAAGGTCTCCATTCTTCGCCCATCCAAGCCAACCGTAACTCTGACAGTGCACACGATAATATACATCGTATTTATTTGCTGCATCTCCGGTTAATTCGATCTGGATGGCTTCCAATCTCTTTGCCTGTCCGGTAGTTCCGCTGATCTGATCATTCTGTTGCCAGCCCTGCCAGCCATAACTCTGGACATGCGTTGTATACGAGACATGATTTTCCATTCCAACACTCGGTCTCTGAGTTGAGCCCGGTGCTACACCATTCTTTTTAGCCAGAACAATCTGTATTGCTTCCAGTCTCTTTGCTTTTCCCTGCGTACCGGCTCCTTCTCCGTTTTTCGCCCAATCAAGCCAGCCATAGCTTTGTGCATGTACCCGGTAATAGACATCGAACTTATTTGCCATTTCTCCAGTCAGCCTTATGCGGATGGCTTCCAGTCTTTTTGCTTTTCCACTGGTTCCTGCTGCCGTTCCGTTTTGCTTCCATTCCATCCAGCCGTAGCTTTGTACATGTACCTGATATTGTATTGCGCCTTGGCACTTTGTTTTTGCATTAATTTTGATAGCTTCCAACCGTTTACCCTGTCCTGAAGTACCTGCGGTTGTTCCTTCTGTAACTTCAGACATCCAGCCATAAGACTGACAATGAACACTGTAACTTAATTCTCCTTTTTGTCGATACGTAACAGATGTTTCACCCGGAGCCTGTCCATTTTTCGGAACAAGTTTTACCTCAAAGGCTTCTACCCTTTTATTCATTCCAATTGTTCCGGCTATCTCTCCATTTTTCGCCCAGTCTAACCAGCCGTAGTTCTGACAATACGTACGATAATAGATATCGTACTGTACAGCCGCATTTCCTTCTAATTCAACTTTCACAGCTTGTATTATTTTGTCATCTTCACCCGCTGATTCTCCATTCTTCTTCCAGTCAAGCCATCCTTTACTATTGACATGAACAGAATATTTTACATTTCCATCTATCTGATTCAGTCTTAACTGAATCTTATGCAACGACTGAGACTTTCCTTTGGTCCCTATTGTTCCTCCATCGGTTTCATAAGCACTCCAGTCTTTTCCACAACTCCGGTACACAATATTCTGGCATTCTTTTAATTCGGAAGTGTCTACTGCTGACTGCCCCCCTATAATCAGATAACTTCCTCCATAGAGTGTTGTCTCCAAGTATCCGTCTGTATTGTAGACAACTTCTGTTTCTGTTCCATTTATCCTTAATCTTTGCCCTACCGTCCCCGGAATCATAATTTTCATTTTCATATTAGATGGAATCTTCATTTGAAGTGTAATGCTTCCGTCTTCTTCAATCTTATAATCTGCACTTATTTTACCTTTTGTAGTTGGCACACTCACAGAAGCGGCTTCCACTCCTCCGGGTTGCAATTTTATCTCCGCTTCATTCCACCCCGGCTCTGTCGGCTTGATTCCGAACAGTCCCTGTATCAACCATGTACCCGGGGCACTTCCCCACGCATGGCTGTATGACATATTAGACTTTATTGTACTGTCCCAGGCTTCTGTTGTCAGTGTCGCACCGGAATTATACATCATATTTGCCCATGTACGACTTTCCGTATAATCACTTGGATTACTCATAATCTGCCGTGCCAGTACTCCCTGATTACTGTTATAAAGTCCCTGCAATAAGAAGAATGTTCCATACACACTCATTTTATTGATTCCTTCATTCTTTAATGAATCAGCCATTTTCACCGCCATCCCCTGACTTTCATATACCTGATTTGCTAATGAAAATGCTGTTGCGTGCTGTGCATAGTGATCTATCTTCTTTCCTTCTTTTGTCAGACCGTCCGAAAATCTTCCTGTCTCTGGATTATAAGCCTTCTGAATCATGCTTGCTTTCACACTGTTTCGCAAGTTTCTATAATATGATGCTTCACTAGTCTTACCAACATACTCAGCAATATTCGCCATGTCCGTACATGTACCGCAATAAATCGCATTGAGTACTGTATTATAATAAGCAGACTCCATTTCATATCCGTCCCGCTCCGATGCCGGCCAGTCTACCATAACTGTTCTCTGTGGATCTGTAATCCATCCATTTCCATTTATGGAAAATACTTTCATACAATTCACTATCTTCGAATAATTTCTGTTGAGAAAATCTATATCTCCAGAATACAAGTAATACTTCCACGATGCCTGCACGGTATAAAGCATATATTCAGAAGGCCATGTCGGATGATTTAACGCGTATTCTATCGAATGCGCAGACAATGAGTAATTAGAATTCATCGATGTAGCCGTCATCATGTTAATGAATGTATCCCCTGCATAATTCTGTCTTTCCCTGCTCTGTGTATCTACATACATATCCTGACTTGTATTCTCAATCGTTCTTTTCGCCAGGTTATATTCATCATTCAGTATTGAATTATCAGACGAAAATTGCAGTTCTTGATTTCCTGTTTTCTGTCTCACCTGCCATCCCGTGATATTACCGATAGATAGTTTTTCGGTACAACCGGATATCTCCATATACCGGAATGCTTTCATATTAATTGTACTCATTTCCTGATAGCCCGGAGTCATATTCCACGTTTCCCGGTATATATTTCCCGTTCTCATCTCACTTTTTACGCTGCCATCAGAATTCAGTTCTTCTCCATATCCTACACTCCATTTCTGTGATGTAAGACACAATAATTGTACTGACACATTACCGATCATCTCATTTCCAAAATCAATCACATATCTGTTCTCTGATAGTTTTCTGATCTCTGCCGGATTTTGTCTGTATCGGTTAACAACACCGGATTTATATGGACAAAGTTTATAGCTTTTCATTTCCCCGCTTGTATTTGGCTGCGTCCATTTTTTATCATTGTAAGCCGGCATAAGCCATCCTTTTGGATATTTACTGCTGTTCAGATTTTCAGCAGTCTGTGTATAGTATTGTTTCGTACCTACATTTGTTGTATTATTACCAAACGCTTCATCTCCGTTCAGACACGTCCATTCCTTTCTGTCCGTTCCTGTGTTCGCCATAATCTTTTTCGTTCCATCTTTGTAGTAACATATCAGCTGCCCTAGAAACGCTCTTCTCTGTTCTGCATAACATACACATCCAATCACATTTTGTCCGTTTGTCAGGCTATCTGTGATATCATAAACATTATAATATAAATCATTCCCATCAAGTCTTGTCGGACCAACCCCTATAGACTGACCATTCACATATAAGTTATATACATACTGTCTGCTATATTCCGGTGAGGTTGCTGTTGTCGAAAACAAGACCTTTTCTACATTGGACAGATCAAGCCTTTTCTTCCATCTGAAGAAGGCAAAATCTCCTCCATTGCTCCATATAGCCTGATTGGTCTTCCAGGCACTTCCAACTTCTGTTGAAAAACAATGTTCTTCCGACAGGTCACTGACATTCCCCTGGTTATCCTTCACCTGTACTTTCCAGTAATACAATTGATTTTCCGAAAATTTGTACCCTAACGTTACATTTGTGTTTTCTCTGGATTTCACCCAGCCTGAATCATAGCTATAATTTTGGTTTTCTAATTTATTTCTGGTATTCGCAAATACCACATGGTATTCTGTCTGATTGACATTATTCAGTCCTGTCTGAATTTCCCACGAAAACCGCAGATTACTCAAAGGTTGTCCAAATGCCTCTGTCAAACCATTGACTTTTAGATTATCGACATATATGTTTCCAGCCGCATAGGTGTTGTACTTTGTACTTATTAACATTACCGCCGCAATATACACAAAGAACAGCCATTTTTTTACACTTTTTTTCATAACCTTATTTCCTTCACTCCCCAATTTCTATTATTTATCAATATTACTATATTACACCATCTCAGGTTTTTATAAAATAGAGAAAATCATTATCGCGATTATATTTCATTTCGCATTGCGTTGTTTATAATAACACATTTTTATTTTATTTATTTTTTCCACTCAAATCTTGTGGCTTTTTTGCATTTATGATATAATTTTTTAGGCTTTGATTGTTTTATTGTTATTTTTAGCAACATTTAATTTTAATTATAAACGAAAGGATATAAACCATGAAAAAACTATCACAATCACTTCTTGCTAATCTTGTAGCAACCCGGCGCAAAGAAAAGCTCATGACCCAGCAAGACCTAGCAGATATCACAGGTATCAACCGTTCTATGATCTCACGTTTGGAAAAAGAGGATTTTATTCCTTCTATTCCTCAGTTAGAGCAATTAGGGGAAACTCTTGGGTTTGAACCGCAGACATTATTTGTTGATGCCGGCAATACCAAGCTTCCTTCTCCTTCACCTTTAAATATCGCGGTAGCCGGAACCGGATATGTCGGATTATCCATCGCGACATTACTTGCACAGCATAATCACGTAACTGCTGTAGATATCATTCCTGAAAAAGTAGAATTAATCAACAACAGGAAATCCCCTATTCAGGATGATTATATCGAGAAATACCTTGTCGAAAAGGATCTTGACCTAACTGCTACTCTTGATGGCGAATCCGCCTATAAAGATGCTGATTTCGTCGTCATTGCTGCTCCAACCAATTATGACAGTAACAAAAATTATTTTGACACTTCTGCAGTAGAAGCAGTCATCGAACTTGTATTAAAGGTAAATCCGAATGCGATCATGGTCATCAAATCAACGATCCCTGTGGGCTATACCGAATCTGTCCGCAAAAAATATAACACAGCTAATATTATCTTCAGTCCAGAATTTTTAAGAGAATCAAAAGCTTTATATGACAACCTTTATCCAAGCAGGATCATCGTATCTACCGATTCTTCCGATGAACGACTGGTGAAGGCTTCTCATACATTCGCGGCACTTCTTCAGGAAGGGGCTCTTAAAGAGCAGATTGATACATTGTTCATGGGATTTACGGAAGCCGAAGCCGTAAAGCTTTTTGCTAATACTTACCTTGCATTACGTGTTTCTTATTTCAACGAATTGGATACTTATGCAGAAATGAAAGGACTCCATACCAAAGATATTATAAGCGGTGTATGTCTCGATCCGAGAATCGGAACGCATTACAACAATCCATCTTTTGGTTATGGGGGATACTGTCTTCCAAAAGATACCAAACAATTGCTGGCCAATTACGATAATGTACCTCAGAATATGATGTCCGCAATTGTCGAAAGCAACCGTACAAGAAAAGATTTTATTGCTGATCGTGTTCTCAATCTCGCCGGATATTATGATTATAACAATCATGGTGATTATTCTGCTGCCCAGGAAAAAGAATGTACTATAGGAGTTTACCGTCTTACGATGAAGAGCAATTCCGACAACTTCCGTCAGAGCAGTATTCAGGGCGTCATGAAACGAATCAAAGCAAAAGGAGCTACTGTCATCGTTTACGAACCAACCCTGGAAGATGGAACCACATTTTTTGGAAGCAAAGTAGTCAATAATTTAGAGCAGTTCAAAAAACTTTCTCAAGCTATTATTGCCAACAGATATAATCCGATTCTTGACGATGTTAAGGACAAAGTATATACCCGTGATCTTTTCCAACGAGATTAATCCGAATTTCACAAAAAGATTTGTGTATAACAAAGGCAGGTCAAATGACCTGCCTTTATTGCTAATATACTACAACTTTTGTTCCTCGCGGAATATTATCATATATCCATTTTGCATTATTAATGTTTAATCGAACACATCCGTGTGATGCATTGATTCCAAGTCTTCCATCTATAATTACAGACATACTTCCTTGTTTATACAGTACAGAGTGGAACAGGTAATTTCCATAGAACTGTGTATAATACCAGCATGTATATCCAGATCCAAATGATTTTCCTTTTCCCTGTACAGTAAATGTTCCTTTCACTGTCGGAGTTGATTTTGCTCCTGTAGTACAAACCCACTTTTTCACTTCATTCCATTTACCGACTGAACCGCTATAAATTCCTACTCTGTTAGCTGTCGTATCTACCAGAATGAGATACCGTGTGTTACTTGCATACGCCAATGCTCTCAGATGCATCTGGTCTTTAACTGCTATTGTCGCAGTCTTTTTCTTTTCTGTATAATAATTAGCATTTTTCCCCGGAGCTGCTGCATCTTTTGATACAAGGCGAATCTGTAATCCTTCCATTCTGTATCCGATTTTTGATGTTCCTGCTGCCTGGCCATTTTTTGCCCAGCCAAGCCAGCCATATCCCTGTACATGTGCACGATAATATATGTCATAATATTTGGCAAGATTACCGGTAAGTCTGATTTTCACAGCTTCCATTCCATTCGTTCCTGTAGATGCCCCGTTGGTTGTACCTGCATCAGACCAGTCCTTCCAGCCCTCTTTTGCAATATGTGTCGCATATTGAATCGTTCCTGATGGTGCAAGTTTATTTGACTGATCCAGATATAATGTAAGGCTCTGAAGCTGTTGTTTTTTGCCGATTGTCCCTACTGTATTTCCTTGCGATACATTGCCTGTCGCTCCTACACCTTTGATATATCCATTATAATAGAAGTTACCACTCTTATATCCTTCCACATATTTTACACCACTTGTATTCGGAGCCGTTTCTGCATCTTTTTTCACAAGGCATATTTTCAATGCCTCGATCTTCTTACTAAGATCAATTGTTCCTGTTACTCTTCCTGCAGATTCGTAATTACACCAGCCAATCTTTGCCAGATGTATACTGTAATACACTTCATAATACTTTGCGATCTCACCAGTCAGCTTCACTCTGATTGCTTCAATTCTCTTACTCTGACCGCTTGTTCCTGCAAGTTCACCATTCTTTTTCCAGCTTTGCCATCCAATTCCCTGTACATATGCCTGATATTCTACATTTCCTGTATAGTCAGAATCCGGAAGTGTAATCTTTATTGCCTCAATTCTTTTTCCCTGTCCGGTTGTCCCTGCAATCTGATTATCACTTACTTTTTTCTGCCATCCAATAGACTGTACATGGGTCTGATACTGAATTCTTGGTACCTGATAAGCTTTCTTCGTACTTCCTGGTGCACTTTCACCTTTTTTCACTAATTTGATCTCAATTGCTTCTAAACGTTTTCCATAAGTACTGCTTCCGGCCTTTTCTCCGTTCTTTGCCCAGTCAAGCCAGCCAAAGCTCTGTATATGCGTACGATAGTATACGTCATATTTTTTTGCTATAGCACCTTCCAGACGAACAGATACTGCTTCTACTCTCTTTCCCTGTCCGGTTGTCCCTGCAAGTGCTCCGTTTTCTACTTCTTTCTGCCAGCCATATGACTGTACATGAGTTTTATATATAATTTTACTGTCTTTTTGATCTTCTTCTGATAATCCGGCAAGCTTAATCTTTAACGCCTCAATAGAAAGCGCCTTTCCTTCCGTTCCTGCCAGTGCGCCATCTTCTACTTTTTTCTGCCAGCCGATTTTTGCTACACGAGCCTGATATACCACCTTCACTGTTTCCTCCGGTACTATATCCGTCTTTACTATGTATGAATTTGCTGTGTCTAAATCGACATTTGTACTTTTCTCTGTCAACTGAACCTGAATGGCCTTTATGCCACAATCATATCCTTTAGTTCCGGATGGGGCATCATTTTCGGCCCAGCCAAGCCACTGTCCTTCACTCTGATCATCAGTTTGAACATATGCACGATAGTAAATATTATACTTTTCAGCCAGTTCTTCTGTTAATTTTATCTTGAACGCAGCTATCTTCTGTTCGCTGTCAAATCCAGTCTCCTGGCCGGCCGTTACATACTCGTTCCAATTTCCCTCTGCATCTGCTACCGAATATGTGATTCCATTCAAATTTTCCTCTGTTACAGAATCCAAAACATCTAATTTTAATTTGGATATTTCAGCATCTTTATTCTCTGGCTCACCCACATATTCTCCATTGTCTGCTTCCTGCCACTCAGAAGCCCCTGACATTAATACCGAATATTTTAATACAGGCTGTGATTCTGCCTGTGTTTCGTCAGCATATGCCCTGGCCGGCATAACTAATGTAACGATCATTGCCATAATTGCAGTCAATGATATCATTTTCTTATACATGATTCTGCCTCCTTTTCATAGTATGACTTTATTTGATCACATGCGTTTTTTGAGTATTACCTGGTGCCGCCGCACCTTTTTTTACCAGAACAACCTGTATACATTCTAATCGTTTTGCACATCCTGTTGTTCCTGCTATCTCTCCATTTTTTGCCCAGTCGAGCCAGCCATATGTTTCCGTATGTACACGATAATATACGTCATACATTTGAGCCATTTTTCCCGTAAGTTCAATTCTTATGGCTTCCATTCTTTTTGCAGCACCAACCGTACCTGCTACTGCATTATTCGTTTTCCAGCCTTGCCAGCCACTACTTTGAACATGCGCCCGATACTTAATTTCACCTGAGTATTTCTGGTCTGTCAATTTCAGTCTGAAAGCTTCCATACGTTTTGCTTCGCCTGTCGTCCCTGCATAGCCACCTCCATATACACTTTCTTTCCATCCATATGTTTGCAAATGTGCCGAGTACTGTGTTAATGGTTGTACATATGCCTGTACCGTACTGCCAGGTGCCTGGCTTCCTTTTGAAACCAATTTTATCTGTATTGCCTCCATTCGCCTTGCACCGTCTGTTGTACCCGCAATTTCACCATTTTTTGCCCAGTCAAGCCAGCCATATGTCTGCGTATGTACACGATAATAAATATCATAATGATTTGCTGCTTCACCCGTCAGACGGATACGAATTGCCTCCATGCGTTTTGCTTCGCCCGTCGTTCCACCGATCGTACCATCCGATACCCAGTTTTTCCAGCCATTTGACTGCACATGTGTACTGTATTGGACTGAACCGGTATAACCAATATTAGAAAGCTGAATCTTTATCGCTTCTATTCGTTTTGCTTCACCTGTTGTTCCAGATATTTCGCCATTGGCTTTAGACGCCTGCCAGCCGTCTGACTGTATATGTGTGCTATAAATTACTCCCGTTTTCTTAGTGTCTGGTATTGTGTTTCCTCCATTTAATCCAGAGGTACCTGTATTAATCTTTTTAATATATTGCTTACTTGCATAAGCATACATAGAAGATGAATTATATTTTCCGGAAGTACTTTCAATTCCTCCTCTATCCGCTTTTAACACCGGATCACTCTGCACTTTATAAAAATCTCCGGATTCTCCCAATATCAGAAATGCATAATTGGAGGAAGTTCCCGTATTATACAGACTTGTAGCAGAAGTACTTGCCTCTTTTCGTACATTTAATGTTGTATGTGCTGTTGACACAGTGTCCTTAATACCTATCGAATATTTATTTTGATCTTTCTTTCCGCCCTCACTGTCCATCTTCCATGCAAGAGCGGCAATTTTTTCACCCCAATAAGGATCTGATGCGTAGCTTACATTAATACCACTCGCTTTATCTCCTAAAAAGCCTCCGTGATAATAAGCCCATCCGGCTCTTAAATATTGTTTTGACATATAAGTTTCTGCAAAATCTTTTATGCATACATCCACACTTGAAAATGTATTCGCACTCTGGCCAGGCGATGTATCGACTGCATTCAGTCCAAACAAATTATTTTTTTGCTTTGCAATACTGCTTGTTCCCCAAGCACTTTCCAACGCACCTACACCTGTCATGAGCAATGCATTTACTCCATATGAATTTTGATTATTTACAAATGCCGCCCCTTTATTATACATTTTTGAGCTGCTCTGAGCATGTTTATTAATAATTGTAGAAAGTTCATTTGCAGAATACGATGACTTTCCACGCAGCGGAAGATATTGATAATAATTATAATACGGGTTATTGGGGTTAATAGAATTTTTTCTTGTGTTACTCTTGTAATCAGATAACATTGTCACGTAATTAGTATAAAAATAATGTCCGTCATAGCTGTAATATGTGGTCCCCGTCTTCATATAAGACTGTTGTGGTCCCACATTAACTGATCCGCCATAACCCGGTGTCGTCATATCCATACAGATTCTATGGATAATAGAAGAACCATCTGCATAATAGTTGCTATAACTTTTTGCTGAATTCAAATTAACAACCTGAACTTTGGACTGGTCTACTAATCCTACAACACCACTTTGCATAAATTTCACTTTTCCGTTTTCAGTGCCCAGATATGCTGCATCAGCTCCCGCTCCACCATAGCAGTAACCTGCGGCGTTCGTACTGTATTCTTTGTATTCTGTAGTATTATTTCCAACCGAAGCACCTGCTGCATTCGCCCGGAAATTTACAATATAGGTTGCCGCAGCTCTTGCCTTATTAGATAAATCTTCTTTTACTACTCCATCCGTTTCTTCTTCAACATCGAATACATTTCCGTTTTCATCTACACTTACAACGGTTCTTTCACCTGTGGTATTTTCGGGTGTATCAGGATTCTCTGTTAATTCACTTTGTTCCTGTGTTCCATCTATTTCCTGGTTTATTTCCTGATCAGCTTCGTCATTCATCTGTTGCTGGTTCTGATCCATCTGACTACTTTCCATCGATTGTCCTTCTTCAGTAGCCGCATCATTGGCTGCAGATACACTTATTCCGGAAAGTATCATACTCATAATACATATGCAGGCAATGAATCTTTTTTTACTTTTCAAATTTTCTTCCTCCCTTTCTTCATTTTTCCTAATTATAACACAGTTCCATAACAAGCGAAATCCTTTATTGCAACAGAAAAAGTCATTTGAAATATGGATACTTCATACTTCAAATGACTTTTCTTTCATATACTAAAGCTCTCTATCTTACTTCTTTATAAATGTTTTTTCTGTACTTCCAGGTGCTGCTCCACCTTTTTCCACCAGTACGATCTGAATAGCTTCCAATCTTTTCGCAAGACCTTCCGTTCCGGCCTTTTCTCCGTTCTTTGCCCAGCCAAGCCAGCCATACGTCTGCGCATGCACCCGGTAATATATATCATACTGATCTGCCAGCGAATCTTTCAATTCAATCTGTATTGCTTCAAGTCTCTTAGCTTTTCCCTCTGTTCCGCTGTTTTTTCCGCCATTAACCCACTTTTGCCATCCGTAGGTCTGTACATGCGTTCTATATGAAATTTCCTTATTATAACTGGAATCTACCATTGCTATATTCAGTGCTTCCATCCTCTTGGCTTTTCCACTTGTTCCGGCCGTCTCACCATCATGTACCTTACTCATCCATCCATAGGTCTGTACATGCGTTTTGTAAGCTATTTTTGCTTCCTTAAAAGCTATAGATGTTGCTCCCGGAGCAGGATTTCCCTTTGGAACCACTTTAACCTGAACCGCCTCGATTCGTTTTGCATAATCTTTTGTTCCGGATGGTTCTCCGTTTTTCGCCCAGTCAAGCCAGCCAAATGTCTGTGTATGCACTCTGTAGTAAATATCATACTTTTCCGCAAGTTCTCCTGTGAGATGCAGCTTTATAGCTTCCATTCTCTTTCCGCCATTTAATATACCTGCTGCTGTATTATTGGCTTTTTCTCCCATCCAGCCATAACTTTGCATATACGTATCATATACTATATTTCCACTATATTGTGTATCATTTACTCTGACAGCTAATCCCTGAACCGCTCTTGCCTGACCAATTGTACCGCTCTGTTCACCATCCGCACTGTATTTCTTCCATCCTTGTTTTTCTACGTATGTTCTATATTCTACTTTCTTTCCTGTAGTCTTATACGAATTATCTGTTGTTCCGGGTATCGTTGCTCCTTTTGGTAAGACAGCAATTTGTAATGCCTCAATTCGTTTTTCATATCCCTGGCTTCCAGCCGGCTGTCCATTGGATGTCCATCCCAGCCAGCCAAAGTTCTGACTATATACACGATAGTATATATCATAATTCTCGGCCTGACTTCCTGTTAAACTAATTTTCACAGCCTGAATATACTTGCTTTTTCCTTCTGTTCCTGCGAGCTGCCCTGTTTCTGCCAGTGGCTTCCAGCCTTCATCCTGTATACATGCCTGATATCTTACTCCTAGATCTCCATATCCGCCCCCGACATTTATTTTAAACGCTTCTAGTCTTTTTCCATAACCCGGCTTTCCTGTCTGATAACCGTTATTTACAGGCTCCTGCCAGCCATAACTTTGCATATGCGACGTATATGTAATGATATTCTCATCGGAAACCATTACCCGATCTGCATCTTGATTTATCACCGGTTCATCTGACATCCAGAAGTTAATATCTACATTGGTACTAACACCATTTACTTTTCCCGAAGACGTACACTGCCACATATCATACTTTGACTGATACTGACAAGATGCACTATACTGCGCAACCCATTTAGACCAGGACTCATTCTTAAATACCCGATCTGTCAATATACTATTCCACCAATACAGGCTCGCATAAATTCCAACTTTATATCCAGCCCCAGATATCTTAGAACAAAATGTATTTGCCAATTTTCCAATTGTTGAACTGCCAAGATTCAGAACCGAATTCTCTTCCATGTCAAAATAAACGGGGTATGTCGGCTGGTGTCCTTCCAACATTTTCTTAACATTTTCAGTCTCTTTCTCTACTGCCGAAACCGTTGTTGCTGTAGAATATATGTATACCCCATAAGGAATTCCCAATCGTTCACATTCTTTTACATTGTACTCCCATTTACGATCTTTATAGCCTGAACCATAACTGCAGCGGATAATAACGAAATCAATATCCGATCTGTTTTTTACCGTATCCCAGTTAATAGTTCCCTGATATTCACTTACATCCATTCCTTTTTTCTTTGCACCAGGGATTGGTTTTCCAAGACTGTTAACAAATTGTCCATTGACCTTTTTCCATGCATTTGTAACAGCCCTTGCATTACTTGTCGCATCATCTTCTTGTGGTATTAATTCACCATTCGAATATCTCCAACTATTTTCTTTCGGCCTGTCCTCATCTGTATTCTCACTCGTCTGCACTTTCACTGAATCAGAGACAGATTCCTTTTTTTGAGCGTCGTTATTCTCCGGTTCTCCTGCCATAACGCTGATTGTACCTGTCGTAATATATATGACAGCCAGCATTACCGTCATTATCCTTTTCATATTTTCCCCCCTCAAATCATCAAATTGTATTATATATTTTACTATATCATGATTCTTATTTTCTTACTATCTTTATTTGCTTTTCCGGACATTTTCTTATTTTCTAAATACAATCACTCTCTGTCCCACATAATTAAACACCACGAACGCTCCCATTCCAACTAGCATAGACAGATTATCCTGTACACTTTTACTCTGTCCGTGAAGAAACCATGACACAAGCGGCTTGGCAAGCCCGTACGCACCCAGATAACAGACCGTAATATTTAACGCAAACTTAACCAGTTGCTTCCATGACTTTTCTTTATTCTGAAATGTAAAATACTTATTCAAAAAATAACTCACAATACTCCCCACAACATAATTGGATGCCGAGGATATCCAATAGCTCAGATGTAACACATTATATGCTGCAAACATTACAGCTGTTCCGACCAGTGTATTCACAATTCCAACCAATAC
>OHWM01000563.1_pt1 | contig 18126 bp, 14 predicted proteins | sample 1579731 | NCBI WGS metagenome assembly OHWM01 (sample SAMEA3882510, study PRJEB24775) | human gut metagenome | biome: human-associated habitat; feature: intestine environment; material: feces | place: Netherlands | collected 2009/2010
CCTTCTTGAATTCCTGTGAAACTACCTTGTCTGCGTCTGTTACTGAAACAGCGAATGAAACAAGTGTAGGTGGAACGTCTATTTCCTCGAATGTACCTGACATTGAGTCCTTGCCGCCGATAGAACCGCATCCCAGTTCTATCTGTGCCTTGTATGCACCGAGGAGAGCAGACATAGGCTTGCCCCAACGCTCAGGATCATTCTGTGTTCTCTCGAAATACTCCTGGAATGTGAGCCAGCACTTCTCATATGTACCGCCTATTGCGATGACCTTTGCGATAGACTCAACTACAGCGCTCATTGCACCGTGGTATGGGCTTACAGATGAGAGATATGGGTCATAGCCCCAGCCCATAATGGACGTTGTCTTTGTATTGCCGTGAAGAACAGGGAGCTTTGCAGCCATTGCCTGTGTAGGTGTGTTCTGATATTTACCGCCAAATGGCATAAGAACTGTGTTTGCACCGATTGTTGAGTCAAATCTCTCAATAAGGCCCTTCTGTGAGCATATGTTGAGGTTTGATATCATAGACTCCCAGCGGTCAGCAGTGTCTTCCTCGTTGCTCTCCGCAGCGAAAACAGGTGCAGGGATAGAGATATCTGTGTGCTTTTCAGCTCCGTTTGAGTTAAGGAACTCTCTTGTAAGGTCAACGATAGTGTTGCCGCACCAGTTCATTTTAAGTCTTGGCTCAGCAGTTACTCTTGCCACCATTGTTGCTTCAAGGTTTTCCTTTGCAGCCTCAGCCATAAACTTTTCAAGGTCGCTCTTTGCGATAACAACAGCCATTCTCTCCTGTGACTCAGAGATAGCAAGCTCAGTGCCGTCAAGACCGTCATACTTCTTTGTAACAGCGTCAAGGTTGATAGAAAGTCCGTCAGCAAGCTCGCCGATAGCAACGGAAACTCCGCCTGCACCGAAGTCGTTACAACGCTTTATCATTGAAGTAACTTCAGGATTTCTGAACAAACGCTGAAGCTTTCTTTCCTCAGGTGCGTTACCCTTCTGTACCTCAGCTCCGCAGTTTTCAAGTGAGTGGAGGTTGTGTGATTTTGAAGAGCCTGTTGCTCCGCCGCAGCCGTCACGTCCTGTTCTTCCGCCAAGGAGGATAACGATATCCTCAGGCTCAGGTCTTTCACGTCTTACGTTCTCAGCAGGAGCAGCACCTACTACAGCACCTATCTCCATTCTCTTTGCAACGTAGCCCGGGTGATATATCTCATGAACATGACCGGTAGCAAGACCTATCTGGTTGCCGTATGAAGAATAACCGTTTGCCGCACCTACAACTATCTTTCTCTGCGGAAGCTTACCTGTGATAGTGTCCTCAACAGGAACCAGCGGATTGCCTGCACCTGTTACTCTCATTGCCTGATATACATATGAACGTCCTGACAGAGGGTCTCTGATAGCGCCGCCAAGACAAGTTGCCGCACCGCCGAAAGGCTCGATCTCTGTAGGGTGGTTGTGTGTTTCGTTTTTGAACATGAGCAACCAGTCCTCAGGCTTGCCGTCAACGTCAACAGTTATCTTAACAGAGCAAGCGTTTATCTCCTCACTCTCGTCAAGGTCTTTGAGCAGACCGGCTTTTTTCAGCTGCTTTGCACCGATACAAGCAAGATCCATAAGTGTAACAGGCTTGTCAGTTCTGCCTGCATAAAGGTCTTTTCTTGTGTTGATATAGTCTGCAAAGGTAGCAGCTATGTAGTCTGAGTCGATAGAAACGTTATCGACGATAGTGGAGAATGTAGTATGACGGCAGTGGTCAGACCAATATGTGTCTATCATTCTTATCTCAGTGATAGTAGGATTTCTCTTTTCAACGTTCTTGAAATAATCCTGACAGAACTTGATATCGTCAAAGTCCATTGCAAGACCCAAGTCTGTGAGCATGAATCTCAGGTCATCGTCTGTTGAATAGATAAAGCCCTCAACAGTCTTAACTGTGGTAGGGATAGTATACTTGATATCGAGTGTATCGAAGCAATCAAGGGAAGCTTCTCTTGACTCAACAGGGTTTATCATATAGTGCTTGATCTGGTCAAGCTCTGCTTCTGTGAGTTTGCCAGAAACGATATAAATTCTCGCTGACTTGATAGTAGGTCTTTTTCCTCCAGTGAGAAGTGAGATACACTGTGCGCAGGAATCAGCTCTCTGATCAAACTGACCTGGCAGATACTCAACTGCAAAAACAAACTCGTCAGCTTTTACAGCAGGCAGGTGATCGTAAGTAACGTCAACAGCAGGCTCAGAGAAAACGACTGGTGCTGCAAGGTCGAAATCCTCTCTTGAAAGACCCTCTGCGTCATAGCGGTTTATAACTCTCAGACCTGTAAGGTTATCAAGTCCCAGGGCTGACTTTATTCCGCTGATAAGTGAATTTGCTTCAACTGCAAATTCAGGCTTTTTTTCTACATAAATACGGTAAACAGACATGGCTACATCTCCTTATAATAGTTACCTCTATTATACTACATTTTTCGCATATTTGTCAATAAAATTCTTATTATTCGGCAGGGCATATAATTATGTGTGAATAAGCGTTGGCTCACTTGTTGATTTTTTAGTTCATAAAAGCAGAAATACCGCACCATTACAGTGCGGTATCCCTAAAATATTAATCTGCAAACGGATTTTCTGTTGGATAAAGCATACCCTTTGGCTGATTGAAGCCTATGTCTGTTATACCAAGATATGTCATAACGCTGTGGAGTGCCTTTCCATAGTGACCAAAAGCAACAGCACCGTGGTGAGGATAGTTCTTCTGAACGAGAACATGGCGATAAAATCTGCCCATTTCGTTGATAGCGAAAATACCGATAGAGCCAAATGAACGTGTTGCAACAGGAAGAACTTCGCCCTCTGCAATATATCCTTTGAGCTGTGCGTCAGCCGTTGACTGGAAGCGGAAGAATGTTATATTTCCGTCAACGATATCGCCCTCAAGAGTACCTCTTGAAATATTAGGCTCGCTGTCTGGCTCAAGATTTCTCTTCATTATACGCTGGAACTTCATCTGAGGCTCTTTTACAAGGCATGAAGCTGTGTTTCCGCAGTGGAAGCCCATGAATGTATCCTTATGTGTGTAAGGGAACTTTCCTGCGATATCATCATTGTATATGTCCGCAGGAACAGTGTTGTTGATGTCAAGGAGCGTAACAGGCTTCTGTGATACACAAACGCCTATGTATTCGCTGACAGCACCGTAGATATCTACTTCGCAGGCAACAGGAATGCCTATCTTTGTAAGTCTTGAATTAACATAGCAAGGAACGAAGCCAAACTGCGTCTGGAATGCAGGCCAGCACTTGTTTGCAAATACAACATATTTTCTTGAGCCTTTGTGAGCTTCTGCCCAGTCAAGAAGGGTAAGCTCATACTGCGCAAGTCTTGGAAGGATGCCTGCCATTTTATTGCCCTTGCCAAGCTCTGCTTCCATGTCAGCCACAACAGCAGATATTCTCTCGTCGCCGGCATGGGCGTTGAATGACTCGAAAAGGTCAAGCTCTGAGTTTTCTTCTATCTCGATATCCATATTGTAGAGCTGTCTGATAGGTGCGTTGCAGGCAAGAAAGTCCTGTGGACGTGGTCCGAATGAGATTATCTTCAGATCCTTAAGACCGAGGATAGCCCTTGCAACTGGAACGAACTCGCTTATCATCTTTGCGCACTCGTCAGGTGTACCAACAGGGTACTCAGGGATATAAGCCTTGATGTTTCTCAGTGCAAGGTTATAGCTTGCGTTGAGCATTCCGCAGTAAGCGTCGCCTCTGTTGTCGATAAGTGCATCACCGCATGGTTCTTCAGCAGCCGCAACGAACATAACAGGACCGCCAAACTTCTTTGCTAGAAGTGTTTCTGAGGACTCAGGTCCAAAGTTTCCGAGATATACAACAAGTGCGTTACAGCCTGCTGTATTTACCTCGTCAAGGGCTTTGAGCATATCATTCTCGTTCTCCACAACTGTAGGACATTCGTAGATATCGCCGTAAGCCTTTTTGTACTCCTGACAGACCTTGATACGTCTTGATTCTGAAAGCGACATAGGGAAGCAATCTCTTGAAACTGCAACGATGCCAAGTTTCACTTCTGGTATATTTTTCATGTTTCAACCTCCGATTTTCATTTATTTATGACTTTATTCTAGCATACCTTTGTGCTGTTTTCAATAGCTTTTTGTGCAAATTTTCGTGAAATTTAGTTAGCTGCCCAGCATGAAAAAGTGCGTTAGCCCAAGCCACTCTCTCACCCAATATGTGAACAGGTAACGTGGCTCGGTGTAGGCTGAATAAGCGGTGACATTCTCCACGCCCTGAGCCTTTGCGATAAGGCTTGCACGGTATTGATGAAAACCGTCTGTGACGATAGTCATATCATGGCTCATGCCGAGTTCATCGAGTATCTTGAGAGAGTTTTGGATATTTTCGTAAGTTGAAGTGGACTTGTCCTCCATTATTATCCTGTCGCTGTCCATGCCTTTTTCTAGCAGATAGTTTTTCATTGCCAAGGCTTCACTTATTTTCTCATCATCACCCTTGCCACCTGAAACTATACAAAGCGTATCGGGATTGTCGTTCATAGCCATAATTGCAGCGTCAAGTCGTCTGCGTAACATTCGTGAGGGGCGTTCGCCTTTTACCTGACAGCCAAGCACAACTATAATATTGGCTTTTTCAGGGCGGTTTTCCTGTGCTTTGTACATAAGTATGGAAAGAATGCCCACATATATTATCCCAGCAAGTATCAATGTGCTTACAAAGATAAGCCCGAATTTACCTGCGCCATGTCCCCATATTTTTGATAAAATACCGCAGAATTTTGGCCAGTTTGCCGTTATGAGCATTAGTATCACTGAAACGATGATGCCAAGTAGGTTGCCAGAGCATATAACAGGTAATGGTAACAGAAACAACAGCAAAGTTTCCAGTGCAAGCAATATTATTTTTACGCTCATTAGTTATCTCCTTGTCTTTTTTGTACTATTATAACATATAGCTCTTGTGATTACAAGGGCAAAAGAGAAAAGCGCTCCGCAGCAGCAGAACGCTTTTATAAGGAATGATCTAAGTTGAGATCAGATCACCGAATTTTTCGAGAAAATCACGCTTGTCGTCATATTTAGCTACCAGCGATACAGTTTTCTTTGTGCCAAGACCGAAAATACCCATAAGTGATTTTGGATTGAGTATTTTTGTTCCTGACTGCACCACCAGATCGTATTTGCAGCTTAAAGCCGCTTCATGCAAAGTTTTGATGTCATTAAGATCGTTTATCCTGATATAAGCTTTGATCATGTTCGTGATTATGCCCTTTGGCATATCCTCCTTTCGCAATAATAACCTCTGAAAAACTAAAAAGAACCGAAAATTTCTGAAATTTTCGTTTCTTTTTACATTGGCTATACTTATATGTCACATATCTTAATCCATATATAATTATATGCCAATGTGAACAAATAGTAAACAGATATTGTGTAAAATATTATATACGAAGATATTAATATGATTTTTACTTATTTCATGTTAATTTATTATATAAAATTTGGATAATTAATCATATTTAAACGTTTTAGTTAATGTGAAACTTATATAAAAACTATAACAAATCAGCTAAAAGTTTTCTTATTACGAAAATCTCAAACGTTTTATATGCGCTTTGAATGAAAATACAACAAAAGTAGAAAGTGTATATTCGTAAATATATTAAACTATATGATGACATTTTGCAAAAATACGAAATCGTTTAAATTTTGCAACAAAAAAAGCACTGAGCTTTTAAAACTCAGTGCTTTCGTGATATCAAAGTTTAGTCAACAATAAATTCTTTGATCTCGTCAAGGAATTTAGTAGCGTCGTCTGTGTGTGCTACGAGCTGGATAGGATTTGAAAGGTCAAGGCTGAAAATACCCATAATTGACTTAGCGTCAACTGCATATCTTCCTGACGCAAGATCCACATCAAAGTCGTACATAGAAACTACGCTTACAAACTTCTTTACCGCTGCAATGGAATCGAGCATGATTTTTACCTTTGTCATAAATATTCCTCCTTCAGAATGATCGGTATATCCGATCTTGATTCCCACATAAATTCTGTAGATCTTTTCTCTACAATTTATATTATAAACGATTTTTCTGATTTGTCAATGGATATTTGCAAAAAAAATTAAAATATGGTACAATAGTCAAGAGTGATAAAAATCAAAGTTTAGATTTATGCAATATGCACATATATTATTGTGATTTATTGTGCATTATAAACATTTGGCTACTGAAAGGAAATCAAATATGAAAGCCTTTTTCTATACATTCGGCTGCAAGGTAAACCAATATGAAACTGAAAATATAAAGGAAGCAATGCTGTCCGAGGGGTATGAGGTCACTGAGGATTATGCTGATGCAGAGGTCTGTGTTGTAAATTCCTGCACTGTTACCGCTCAGTCGGACTCAAAATGCCGACAGCTTATCCACAAGATAAAAAAAGCCAATCCTGAGTGTCTGATAGTTTTGGCAGGCTGTTTTCCGCAGGCTTTTGAAAAGGAAGCTTCTGCTCTTGACGAGTGCGGTATCATAGTTGGCACAGGTGCAAAAAAGGAGATACCTGCCCTTATAAAAAAGTATATCACAAGTGGCGAGCGTATTATCAGGATAGTTCCTCGTGAGAGGGGAGAGGCTTTTGAGAAAATGACAAACTCAGGTGCTGACCAAAAAACTCGTGCGTATATCAAAATTCAAGACGGCTGTGATCAGTATTGCACCTACTGTATTATCCCCACTGCGAGAGGACACATCTGCTCAAAACCTTTGGAGGATATCGCTCCTGAAGTTCAGCAGCTCGTTGACTCAGGTCATAAGGAGATAATCCTCACGGGCATAAATCTTTGCTGTTACGGCAGAGACTTCAAAAACGGCACACGGCTCATTGACGCTGTTGAAGCCGCTTGCGGCTGTGATGGCGATTACAGAGTGCGTATCGGCTCTGTTGAGCCTGAGCTTATTTCAGATGAAGATATTCTGCGAATGTCAAAGCTTGAAAAGCTCTGTCCGCATTTTCATCTTTCCCTGCAAAGTGGCTGTGACGAAACTTTGAAGCGCATGAATCGCCATTATGATACGGCGGAGTATGCTGAGCTTTGCGAGAAGCTTCGCAGGCATTTTCCAAACTGCGCTATAACCACCGACATAATGGTGGGCTTTCCCCAGGAAACTGACGAGGAATTTGAAAAGTCGCTGGCATTTGCAAAGAAGATATCTTTTGCAGAAACGCATATTTTCCCGTATTCACGCAGACCTACCACTGTTGCCGACAAAATGAAAGGTCAGCTCGACCGCAAGACCAAGCACAGTCGTGCGGCTCAAATGGCAGATGTATGCAACGAAACAAAGGCTTTGTATCTTAAAAGCCTTGTTGGCACAGTGCAGGAGGTTTTGTTTGAAAAGGAAACAAGCTCTCAGTGGCACCAAGGTCATGCGCCAAATTATGTGACAGTGAAAATACCGAGGACGAGCGAAGAAGTTTCCTTAAGGCGACAGCTTTTAAAGATAGAGATAACCTCGTCAGATGGCGAGTTTTGTTACGGAAAACTTATATGAGTACAAAAAAGAGGACCGCAAATGCGATCCTCTTTCGTTATATCAGATTTTTCTGTGTTCAGCCAAGCTTTGCAAGAATTATCTCTTTCATTTTTCCAGGGTTAGCCTTGCCCTTTGAAGCCTTCATGCACTGACCTACCAGATAGCCCAGAGCATTTGTCTTTCCGCCCTTGTAGTCATTTACAGACTTTTCGTTTGCGGCAAGAACTTCGTCAGCGATCTTTTCAAGTGCGCTGTCATCAGAGACCTGTGCAAGACCCTGCTCCTCGATAATGTCGCTTACCTTTTTGTCCTCCTCGAGAAGAACTGCAAAAACTTTCTTTCCGCCAGCGTTGGAAATGGTCTTTGCCTCGATAGCAGCGACGAGGTCAGTAAGATTGTCAGCAGTGAGCTTTGTATCTTCGAGAGTCTTGCCTGTTGCGTTCATGTACTTAACAAGGTCGCCAAGTATCCATGTTGTATAGCACTTTGCTGGGAACTTGTCCTTTGCCATGCAATCGTCAAAAAGCTTTGCAAGGGAAACAGACTCTGCTATAAACGTTGCGTCCTTTATGTTCAGACCGAACTTCTTTACATATCTGAGTATCTTTACGTTTGGAAGTTCTGGGATACTCTTTTTAAGCTCGTCAACACGCTCCTGCTCAACAACGATAGTGAGCAGGTCCGGCTCAGGGAAGTAACGATAATCCTGTGCGTCCTCTTTTGAACGCATTGGAATGCTCATTCCCTTTTCGTCGTCCCAACGGCGTGTTTCCTGCTCGACCTTTCCGCCTGCTTCAAGAACAGCTATCTGTCTTTCTACCTCGTAGTCGATACCTCTTACAGCGGCAGAGAAGCTGTTTACGTTCTTCATCTCAGAACGTGTGCCGAATGGCTCGCCAGGCTTGTGAACAGATACGTTTACATCACATCTGATAGAGCCCTCCTGCATCTTACAGTCGCATATGCCAAGATACTGTAGGATAGATTTCAGTGTTTCAAGATAAACCTTTGCTTCCTGTGAGGAACGCATATCAGGCTCAGAAACTATCTCGATAAGCGGAACACCGCAGCGGTTAAGGTCAACAAGTGATACACCATGGAACTTGTCAGAGTGGAGCAGCTTACCTGCGTCCTCCTCGATGTGTATTCTTGTGATACCTATTCTTCTTTCCTCGCCGTCAACAAGGATATCAACATAACCCTTGCCGCAGAGAGGAACTTCTGCCTGTGATATCTGATAAGCCTTTGGCAGGTCAGGGTAGAAATAGTTCTTTCTGTCCTGTTTGCAGACACGGTTTATCTCGCAGTTGAGTGCGTGACCCATTCTTATTGCATAATCAACTACCTTTTCGTTAAGAGTAGGCAGTGTGCCAGGCATACCCATGCAGATAGGGCAAACCTGTGAATTGACTTCAAGACCGAACTGGTTCTTGCAGTCGCAGTATATTTTAGACTCGGTATTAAGCTCAGCATGAGTTTCAAGACCGATTACAACTTCGTAGCCTTTTACCATTTTTGTGACCCCTTTCCTTAAAGCTCAGGCATTTTGAATCCGCCAACAAGCTGCTCATAAGCATAAGCTGTGTTAAGCAGACGCTGCTCTGTAAACTTTCCGCCGATAAGCTGCATACCAACAGGCAGACCCTTGTCGTCATATGCACAAGGAATGCTTATTGCAGGCAGACCTGCAATGTTCACTGTAACAGTGCAGACATCGTTTGCGTACATTTTAAGGGGATCGTCAGTGTTTTCACCGATCTTGAATGCTGTTGACGGAACTGTAGGAGTAGCGATAACGTCAACGTCAGCGAACTGAGATGCGAACTCCTGCATTATTCTCTTCTGAACGAGCTTTGCTTTCTTGTAGTAAGCGTCATAGAAACCTGATGAAAGCACGAATGTGCCAAGCATTATTCTTCTCTTTACTTCGTCGCCGAAGCCCTCTGAACGTGTTCTCTCGTACATATCAACAAGTCCGTCATATTCTTCAGCTCTGAAGCCGTATCTTACACCGTCAAATCTTGCAAGATTTGAAGAAGCTTCTGCAGAAGAAATGATGTAGTATGATGAAAGTGCATAATCTGTAGACGGCAGAGAGATCTCCTTTACAGTTGCGCCCTGCTTTTCAAGCTCTTTCACAGCGTTCATTACAGACTGCTTAACGAATGGGTCGATACCCTCGCCGAAATATTCTTTTGGGATACCTATTCTCAGACCCTTTACGTCAGCCTTGAGGTCAGCCGCAAAATCAGGATACTCTCTATAGGAAGAAGTAGCGTCATACTTGTCATGACCAACGATAGCGGACTGTACCATAGCAACGTCCTTTACGCACTTGCCAAGAGGTCCGATCTGATCCAGTGATGAAGCGAAAGCAACAAGACCGTATCTTGAAACGCTGCCGTATGTAGGCTTCAGACCTACAACGCCGCAGTATGAAGCAGGCTGTCTGATAGATCCGCCAGTGTCAGAACCAAGGGTAACGATAGCCTCTCTTGCTGCAACAGCCGCAGCAGATCCGCCTGATGAACCGCCAGGTATCCTCTCTGTATCAAATGGGTTTTTAGTAGGCTTAAAATGTGAGTTCTCGGTCGATGAACCCATAGCGAACTCGTCCATGTTGAGCTTGCCTGTTACAACGATATCGTCAAGCTTGTTCATTACAGTTGCATTGAAAGGCGGAACATAGTTTCCAAGCATTTTTGATGCACAAGTTGTTCTCAGACCCTTTGTTGAGATATTGTCCTTGATACCAACAGGTATACCTGCCAAAGGTGAAAGCTCCTCGCCCTTTGCAAGCTTTTCATCTATCTCAGCGGCTTTTTTCATAGCGTTTTCTTCGTCAAGTGTCAGATAAGCGTCTACCTTGCCCTCAACGGCTTTTATTCTGTCAAAAACAGACTTTGTAAGCTCTGCGGAGCTTATTTCCTTGTTCTTTATCATTTCTGACAAGTCGCAGGCATTTCTTTCAAAAAGTTCCAATTATAACACTCCTTACTCTACTGTTTTAGGCACGACAAGACAGCCTGCCTTTACCTGAGGAGCGTTCTGCATAAGCTCCTGTCTTGTGAATTTATCCTGAACAGCCACGTCTTTTCTGAGTATCATCGGGTTGTCAGGGTCAAGGGTCATTTCGTCCTGAATGTCGGGGAGCTTTTCAACCATTCCCACGATGTTTTCCATTTCTGACTCAAACTTATCAAGCTGATCGTCTTCGATGCGAAGTCTTGCCAGCTTGGCAATGTGTTTAATGTCAATGTTCATTTTACATTCCTCCTGTTTTATTTATATAAAAAGATATTATCTTATTTTATCATATCCTTGAACTGTTCTTCGGTGATTATCTCGATACCGAGCTGCTGAGCTTTATCAAGCTTGCTTCCTGCTTCCTCACCTGCAAGAACATAGTCCGTTTTTTTGGACACCGAGCCGCTTGCCTTGCCACCGTATTTCTCAATGAGTGCTTTTGCTTCGCTTCTTTTCAGTGTTGGCAAAGTGCCTGTGAGAACAAAGGTCTTGCCTGCAAAGCGGTCGTCTATCTGTATCTTCTCATACTTTGTGTTTATCCCACATTCTTTGAGCCTTTGGATAAGCTCTATCATATGCTCTTCATGGAAAGCGTTGTAAACGCTTTGCGCCATTACGCCGCCAAAGCCGTCTATCTCGGATATCTGCTCAGCGGAAGCGTTCATGATGTTGTCAAGGTCGCCGAACTTGTCGCACAGAAGCTTCGCAGAAGCCTGTCCGATATTCCTTATGCCCAGACCAAACACCAATCTGTCCAAAGAATTGGACTTTGACTTTTCTATAGCACTAAGCAGATTGTTCACTGATTTTTCCTTGAAGTTGTCAAGCTGAAAAAGCTTGTTTTCGCTCAGAGTGTAAAGGTCAGCCACAGAGGTGATAAGCTTGTTGTCAAGAAGGGTGTGAACTATCTGCGGACCAAGACCGTCAATGTTCATTGCGCCCTTTGAAGCAAAGTGAACAATGCTTCTGAATATCTGCGCAGGACATTCAACGTTCGGACACCTTACCGCCGCTTCTTCCTCGGACTTCACAAGCTTTGTTCCGCATACAGGACAGCACTCAGGGAGCGTGAAAACTCCGTCGCCATGCTTTTCTACAGAGCCAAGCACCTCGGGAATGATATCTCCTGCCTTGCGCACCTTGATGATATCCCCCACGGAAATGTTTTTCTCTCTTATAAAATCCTGATTGTGTAGGGTCGCCCTTGAAACGCTCGTGCCTGCAAGAAAAACAGGCTCAAACACGGCCACAGGTGTTATAGCACCAGTTCTGCCCACGTTAAGCTCTATATCAAGCAGCTTTGAGGTCTTTTCCTCAGGCGGAAACTTGTAAGCCACAGCCCACTTTGGCACTTTTGCAGTTGCACCAAGTATCTCACGCTGTCTGAAATCGTCAACCTTTATAACAACGCCGTCAATATCGAACGGCAGGTCAAAACGCTTTTCTCCGATAGCATTTATGCAGTCTATGACTTCATCAGCGGTAGACACACGCTTGTAATCAGGGATAGTCTTGAATCCCAGTGTTTTCAGATAGTCAAGTGACTCCTTGTGGGAAGTAAGCTCCTTGCCCTCTATCTGCTGAACATTGAACACAAAGATATCAAGCTTTCTTTTTGCCGCTATCTTAGGGTCTTTCTGTCTAAGAGAACCTGCGGCGGCGTTTCTTGGATTTTTGAAAGGCTGCTCGTCATTATCCTCCTGCTCTTTAACAAGCTTCAGAAAAACATTTCTCGGCATATATGTTTCGCCCCTGACTTCTATCAAAGGCAGTTCCTCGTTTATTTTTATAGGAATGGACTTTACAGTTTTCAGATTAGAAGTAACGTCCTCGCCCACAAAGCCGTCACCACGGGTAGAACCTATGGCAAGCTCACCGTTATGATATTCAAGGGATACCGAAAGCCCGTCTATTTTAGGCTCAACAACGAATTGCGGTTTATCCACAGCCTGCTGAACTGTCTCAATAAAGCTTCTCACCTGTTCAAAGGAAAAAACGTCCTGCAAAGAACCCATTTGCACACGGTGTGTGACTTTCTCAAATATTGATATCGCCTTGCCACCTACACGTTGAGTAGGGGAGTCGCTTCTGATAAACTGCGGAAACTGCTCCTCAAGACCCTTTAGTTCCTGCTGGAGCATATCGTATTCATAGTCTGTGATCTCGTTCCTGTCCTCAACATAGTAAAGCTGAGAGTGATAATTCAAAAGCTTCACAAGCTCGTCTATACGTTTTTTAGCTTCCTGTTCGTTCAAAATAACACAACTCCATTTCTGCCAACTTTTTACGTCATATCATACGCAGGGCAATACCACATAAGGATTGTACGCAAGATGCGTAGCCAGATTTTTCGTTAGCTTGTATAGAAACGACGCAGGAATACTTCCGTATTTCAAGGAGTTTCTGTGCGAGATAACGGAAAATCTGCAAGCAGATTGCGTGCAAAGCCGTTAGGCGTGCCTTATGCGGTATTGCCCTTTATATTATACCATAATTGCTGGTGAAATACAAGCCTTTTTTCTATAAACTGCGAAAAAATCAGCCTTTTCCCTTGTCTAAGTACATATCAGGTATCTCCCCTACGATAACAGTTTCGCTAACGGGATAGTCATAGCTCACCACGATATCCGTAGAGTGTGCAGGAAGAATGGCTGTCATTTCTATGGTCACAGTGAGATAAAGGCTGTATTTTGTCTGATTTATCCCTGCTTCCGTTAAATCGCTTTTAAGTTCGGTTTTTGCCGCACCTATCTGATGAAGCCGCAGTGGTATGTCAAAACCTCTGCCTGTGAGGATATTTATTCCTGAAAGTGTGCCGATGGGTACGCTGAGTTTTGTACCCTCAAGCTGTGAAAGGCTTTCGTTCACAGCCATTGAAACGCTGCTTTGCAGCCTGTTCACTGAGGCTGTGTCGCTGTTTATGGAGGTTATCCTGCCGTCTGTTTCGGATATTTTTATATAACTGCTTTGCGGCAGTTTTTTAAGCTCTTGGCTTATTGCCGCATTTATCACATCTAGTGCAGCCTGCTTGCTCTCAAACTCGCTTATTTCGCTGATGTGCCTTGAAAGCTGTGCAAAAAACACAGTCGTGAGCAGTGCAAGAACAACGATAAAAGTCAGCAGTATATATGAAAGTCTGTTCTTGAAAGAACGCTTGTGGACGCTCAAAAAAATCACCGCCTTTGGCTTATTATATACCAAAATGCGGTGATATGTGATTATTTTACTTTAATTCAACGATAGTTACGCCGTCCTCACCCTCGCCGTAAACGCCTTTTCTGAATGATTTTACAGACGGGTGGTGTTTAAGCGCACGCCTTATGGCGTCACGGAGAATACCGGTGCCTCTGCCGTGGATTATGGTGAGCATCGTCACTCCTGACATGATAGCGTCAGAAATAAATTGCTCCATTTCGTGAACGCCCTCGTCAGCGGCATAGCCCCTGATATCAAGCTCGGTGGATACCTTTCGTGTCATACGGCTCTCAATGCCGCTTTTGGATACTCCGCCTTTTTTCACAGGCTTTTTGGACTGTTTCTGCGGCTGCTGTTTTTCAATAAGCTGAAGCTTCTTTACATCTATCTTGGTTTTCATTATGCCTGCCTGAATGAAGCACATTCCGCTGTTGTCAGGGGGCGTTATAATGATACCCTTTCTGTTTGTGTCAACGATAAGCACGTTGTCGCCCTTTTTCAGCGGTCTTGGCAGCACATATCCCTCGTTCCTGCTTTCAGAAACAGGGTTAGCCTCGCTGTATAGCTTGTTCATTGTGGACTTCTGCTTGTGCCTTGCATCAATGGCTTTCTGAGTGAAGTTCGGATTTTCTTTCTCTTTTCTCAGCTTGTCAAGCTCGTCAACAAGCGCCTGCGACTCACGCTGAACACGATTTACGATCTGCTGAGCCTCACGTCTTGCCTTTTCAAGCTCGGCTTCTTTCTGATCGTAGAATTTTTCTTTCTGCTCTGCAAGCTCTTTTCTGAGAGCCTCGCTTTCCGCACGGTATTTCTCCGCAAGCCTGTTGTTTTCTTCAAGCTGTATTCTTGTGCGTTCAAGATTGTCTATGATAGTTTCAAACTTTCTGTTGTCCTCAGAAATAAGCGACTCAGCGTACTTGATTATATCCTTGTCGATACCAAGGCTTTCAGAGATAGCAAAAGCGTTGGACTTACCAGGTGAGCCTATGATAAGCCTGTATGTCGGGTGCAAAGTCTGCACGTCAAACTCGCATGAAGCGTTCTCAACGTCAGGAGTGTCGATTGCGTACATTTTAAGCTCCTGATAGTGAGTAGTTGTAACTAGCGTCGCACCAAATATCCTTATGCGTTCGATTATAGCTACCGCCAGCGCAGCGCCCTCCACAGGGTCAGTGCCTGAACCAAGCTCGTCAAGAAGCACAAGGCTTTCACTGTCCGCTTCGTCAAGTATGGTCTTTACTCTGCTTATGTGAGAGGAGAATGTAGACAGGTTGTTTTCTATAGACTGCTGGTCGCCGATATCAACGAGCACGTTTTTATATACAGATATCCTGCTTCCGTCTGACGCAGGAATGAGCAGACCGCACATTGTCATAAGCGTGAGCAGACCCACAGTTTTAAGCACAACTGTTTTACCGCCCGTGTTAGGACCTGTTATTATCAGGGAGTGATAGTCAGTGCCAATAGAAAAGTTTATAGGCACGACCTTTTTGGGGTCGATAAGAGGGTGACGTGCCTTGTTCAGCACGATAACACCGTCATTGGATATCTCAGGGAGCATTGCTCTCATTTTTGCACCGAGGTTTGCCTTTGCAAAATAAAGGTTAAGCTCTGTTACCGCATTGTAGTTTGAAATGAGCTGGTCTTTCATTTCGGCACATTCCATGGAAAATTCAGCGATTATCCTGTGTATCTCGTCCTGCTCCTGACCCTGCAAAATGCGGATATCATTGTTTGCCTCCACAACTGACATAGGCTCGATAAAAAGCGTTGAGCCTGTTGCGGAGGTGTCATGAACAAGACCGCTGACATTGCCCTTGAACTCAGTCTTTACCGGAAGAACGAAACGTCCGTCACGCATTGTGACAATGCTCTCCTGCAAATATTTCTGAGTGCTTGGGGATTTTATCATCTTGTCAAGGGTCTCTCTTATCTTAAGCCCTGAACGTGTTATCTTCTGTCTTATGCTTCTCAGCTCCGCACTTGCGTCGTCAGAAAGCTTTGTTTCATCTATGATAGCCGTTTCAAGTCGCTGTTGAAGATACTTGTTTGGATAGAGCATTTCAAAAAGATATGAAAGGGAAGTGTCCTTGTTCTCACACTGCTCATACCAGTGGTGAAGCTCATATGTCTGCGCAAGCAAGCGTCTTATCTGGATAAGCTCTCCAAGAGAAAGCACACCGCCTGCCTCGGCTCTTTTGATGTAAGTTGATACGTCATTTATGTTGTAGAAATTCGGCGTGCCGTATCTCACGCTGAGTTCAAGTGCTTCAGCGGTCTTGCCTGTTTCTTTCTTGACCGTGTAAAGATCAGAACAAGGCTTTATCCCCAAAGCCATTTTTTTCGTTTTTTCGTTGGAGCATTCTTTTGAAAGCATTTCAAGAATTTTGTTCAGCTCCAGCGAATCATAAAATCTTTCGTCCATTATATATACCTCAAAATATGACAATAGGCAAAGCTACGCAATGCCTACAAAAGTCTGTAAAAATCAAGCGACGGAAACTTGCCTTTCAGATTATATCTAACAAACCGCTCTGTAAAAGCGGTCAGCTTTTTCTGATATCTTTCGCTTATCTTGAAAGCAAAAAGCCGCTCATATTCCGTCAGTGCAATAAATCGGACTATGTATAGCATAGTCCTGTCTAATTCAATATCGTAAATACTGTCAGGATTGTAACAGCATTTGTCACACTCCAAGACCCCTGTTGACAGATTGAAGTGCATAATGTCAGCTTCATACGCCATGCAAACCGAACAGCCAAGAAGCGCAGGTCTTAATCCTGCTTCGCACAGCAGACGAAACTCAAATATAGATTTGAGAAGTTCGTTATCCCTGTCGCCTTTATCGAGAAAATAAAGTGTGTTCAGCGTCAGCCGCATTATCTCGTCACAGCCGCTTTCCTCTGTTCGTATATACATGAGAAGCTCAGAAAAGTAAGAGGCAAGAGCCGTTTTTTTAGGGTCGAGCCTGATATTGTAAAAAAGCTTCTCTGATTCACTGCTGTTGAGAAAAAACATTGATTGGTCTTTAGCGTTCTTTTTTTCCTCAACGCACAGCTTAGAGTATGCAAAAAGCTGCGTTGATGACGCATTTTTCGTGCTTTTCCTGCCTCCACGAACAAATATATCTATGACTCCACGCTCTGCTGTGAGGACAGTGACGGATTTGCTTGTTTCGCCCCTGTCATTTTCCCTCAGTATCAGTCCCATAAAGGTCAGCATTGTCAGTATCCTCTTTTCTGTGTGCGGCATATGTGAGATAATCCTCTATCCTGCCGCTTTCAAAGAACTTGTCCCATAAAGTCATGATATTCACCGCCTTACTGATATTATCAGCTTTTTTGGCGGTCATTATAAGCGGAAAAATATGTTGCCTTTATTCCAAACCAAAATTCTTTATCATGCCCTCACGGTTTCTCCAGCCCTCTTTTACCTTGACCCAGCACTGGAGATTTACTTTTATCTGGAAGAAATCTTCAAGGTCAGCTCTTGCTTCCTGACCTATCTTTCTAAGCATAGAGCCACCTTTTCCAATAAGTATGCCTTTGTGTGACTCTCTCTCACAGTAAATAGTAGCGGTAACGTCAAGTATAGCTTCACCGTTTCTATTTTCACGCTCGTTAAGATGTTCGATAGTCACAGCTATGCCGTGAGGAACTTCGTCATTAAGGTTATTGAGTGCCTTTTCTCTTATTATCTCAGCCATTATGACCTTTTCAGGCTGGTCTGTGAATTTATCATCAGGAAAGTAATGCGGACCCTCCACAGCATTCTTTTCAAGATCTTCCATAATAATATCAAGGCCGTCATTTTCAAGAACGCTCACTGGTACGATATCTATAAAATCAAAAAGCTTTGAATACTCTGCTATCACTGCGATAAGATCCTCTTTGTTTTCAAGAAGATCTATCTTGTTCAGCACAAGTATCACCTTAGTCTTGCCTGTCTTGAAGCCCTTTACAAGCTCACGCTCGTTCTCTGATATTTTCTTTGTGCAGTCAGCCATAAGGATAATAAGGTCAACGCCTGCAACAGACTCGTTCACAGCGTTGAGCATATGCTCGGAAAGCTTGTTTTTAGCCTTGTGCATACCAGGTGTGTCCATGAAAACAAACTGCGTTTCTCCCTTTGTGAGAACACCTGTTATCTTTGTTCTTGTTGTCTGCGGCTTGTCGCTCACTGCGGCTATCTTTTCGCCCACAAGTGCGTTTAGCAATGAGGATTTGCCTGCGTTCGCACGTCCAACAATAGTGACGAACGCATTTTTTGAATTTGCATTTTTCTTGTTCATATATATTTTTCCTTATCTTTTTTATCTTTGTCAGCAGGCGTT
>OHWM01000587.1_pt1 | contig 17593 bp, 15 predicted proteins | sample 1579731 | NCBI WGS metagenome assembly OHWM01 (sample SAMEA3882510, study PRJEB24775) | human gut metagenome | biome: human-associated habitat; feature: intestine environment; material: feces | place: Netherlands | collected 2009/2010
AAGTCGGTGTAGAGGTCGAAGTAGTAGAAGTACAGGCCCGGGTCATTCAGCGGCAGCTCCACGGAAAAGTGGTTCTGCTGGGGGGTCTGGCCGTCGAACTTCATGCGGTAGTGCACCGGCACGTCGTATTTTCCCTCCTTCTGGAGCACCAGATGAGGATCGACATAGCCCAGCTCTTCCGGGATGCACAGGGTCAAACGTACGGTCTGACCGGCCCGCAGTGCGCCAAAGGGCTGCTTGAAATAGGGGTCGTAGCTATTGAACAGACAAGACAAAGCAGGGTCGTCCTTTCTCAAAAAAGCCCCGGCGGGCCAAACGCCGCCGGGGCAGATGGATTTTTTAAGGGAAAATTACTTGCCCATGGGCACCGGGGAAGCGTACCAGATGTCGTGTGCGTAATCCAGCACAGAGCGGTCGGCGTTGTAGATCAGTGCTACAACATTGCCGCAGATATCGGCGATCAGCAGCTTCTTGCTCAGGCCCACAATAAACCGGCGCAGGCCTTTTGCCAGCTGCTCCAGCGTATTTCGGCGGCTATGTATCTCATCTGCCACGTCCTCATAGCGGATGATCGGTCCTGCCACCAACTGTGGAAACAGAGCAATGTACAGCAGTACATCCCGGAAATGAGTGCTCTTCAGGCGTTCATTCCGGTATACATCGATCACATAACTCAGCCCTTGAAAGGTGAAGAACGAGATACCCACCGGCAGAACGATGGAAGGCACCGGGATCGTCACGCCCGGCAGCCGGTCTACTGTCTGTACCAGAAAAGTCAGATACTTGAAAATACCCAAGATTCCCAGATTAACGGCCACAGCGGCATAGAGCACGCTCTTTCGCCCGGAGACGAACAGACCGGCCAGATAATTGCAGAACACAGAGAACAACAGCAGCAGAACATACCACAGCCCGCTGAAGGCATAGAACAGCAGACTGGCTGCGACGAGCCAGAGATTTTTTGCTTCCCGCCCGGGCAAAAGATAATAGCATCCCAGCACGATGGGCAAAAACAGAAACAAGAAAATTACGGAACTAAAAACCATTTTTCGGCTACCTCAGCAATCACGGAAACTGGTAGCTGAACACGGTTTTATTCAGCGGCATTTTATACATATTGTATTCGGCATGGCCGTATTTACCGGCACGGTACCCCCATTCCAATTCCACGTCATAAATGTAGGGCGTGCCGTTCTCGTGGATCATGACCCATGCATGGTCCGAGTCCTTGCGGCCCACACCGCCAGACACTACATAGGCATTGTAGCCCAGCCGCCGGGCCATATAAAGGAACTGGCCTGCAAAGCAGTAACAGTTGCCCTTTTTGTGTTCAAACATAAACAACGCACTTTCTTCTGCCCAGTCCGTAGTGCCTCTTGCCTGATGCGGACGAGCAAGATATGCGCCGTGATCTCGGACATACAAATATGCAGCACGCAGCTTCTGTGCTTTTGTCATGCCGGAATTAGTGCACTCGGTCAACGCTTGATCCACATAACTGTCCAGAACTGCGTTGCCAGAGGTATAACGGCCATCTGCGCCAAAGGTGAGATGCCCTACCGCACCGTTCGTCAGAAACGAACCATCCGCCATAGCATAATACATGCCGCCATCGATCTCCTGAAGGCCCTCGGCATACTGGTCAATAGCATAGCCATCCCGCGAGACATGGTAAAGCTTACCATCAATGGTTGCAAAGCCAGCAGGATAGCTGTCAAAGAAACTGCCTGTCACCGACACATGACACAGCACACCATCCACTACTGCAAAGCCAGCGGGATAGCTGTCAATGGCGCTGCCCTCTTCTGACACATGGTACACTCCGTCTTCGATCTGCACAAAACCAGACTGATAGACATCCAGCTGACTGTCCGTATAGTGGTACAGCCTGCCATCCTGTACTTCAAAGCCGTTTTTTCGAAATAGACTTCCGCCCAAGCCAAATTTGCCTTCCTCTGTATCGATCCCCAGAAATTCCATCACTGCTTTGATGCAATTTTCATCTTCTTGTACCGGCATGACCGCTGCCTGTTCCGCATGGGCTGTTGGCATCAGAAATATGGCCGATACCGCTAAAACAGAAGCCGTCACCTTGAGTTTTTTCAACATCTTTTTCATACCCCTCTATTTGATTTTATTGATACTCGTTCCAGATTTGCTCCTTCAGCTTTTTCTCCTGCCTGCGCAGTATTCGTGCCGAAAGGACTGCCGCAACAGCTGAAGCGATCATTCCAACGATTCCAACCACGAAAAAAATCTGTCCGGTGGACACACACTCTCCCTCCTTATTTGAGCCATCCGCTTGTATAAAGCTGGTCGATCAAATTTTTCAGCACCGTCATCTGAGCATCTTCCGTGCCATTTGCCTGTGCCTGACGGTACTTCTGCACTGCAGATTCATAGCAGTCGTCCGCCAGCTGATATTCCCGTTTTTCAGCGGGGTTTGTGCCCTGCCAGTCGATCAGCAGATACGCCCGTTGCATATCAAACCGATAGTCCAGCGGATACTGTTGTGCAAGCTCGGTCAGAATATCATCAGCCTCCTGATACTGATTCAATGCCTGCAGCACCGTCGCAAGGTTCAGCTTGGTGGAAATGGTTGCGTAGCCACTTTCCACCAGCTCCCGTAATAGTTGTTCCGCTTTCTTGTAGTTCTGTTCAGCATTCTGCTTGTCCGCAGCCGCCTGCTGCAGCTGGATATCCACCAGCATCTCTTTTTCCAGCACAGTCTGGCTTTCCGGCAATGCCTGACAGCCGCGTTCCAGAATTCTTTCAGCGTAAGCTGTATCCTCCATGTTCAGCGCAGTGCGTGCTGCTGCCAGATATGCATGGCTCAAGAGCTGCGGGTCTGTCACCTCATCAAGTACTTTCTCGTACAAGGCAAGTGCTTCCGAATTCTGCTTCTGCAGCGACTTGATCTCGGCGGCAACCAAATCGCAGTCGCCTGAAGAGGCCCCGCGCTCCTGCAGCGTTTCCAATGTGCTCTGTGCCTCTTTCATCTTGCCGTCATTTGCCAGCGCAATGGCAAAGCTGCGGTAGCTGTCCGTGCTTGCGCCCTGAGTGCTGACCGCCGTCTGCAGCTCCCGCACTGCGTTTGCGTAATCCTTCAGTTCGATGTAGCAGTTGCCCTTGATAAAGTGCATCTGTTCTACTGAGACCGAATCCATGTTTTTTTTCGTCAGATTGCCAGAAGAAACGGCGCTGTCCAACTGGTCGATCGCACTCTGATAATCACCGGTGCGGTACAGCAATGCCGCCATCTGCAAATACGCATCTGCACGTCCCGGCTGCTGCTGAATCGCGCTGTCCAACAGCTCTCTTGCCGTATCATATTCCAGATTCTGCTCCGCCTGATCTGCCTGTGCCAAATTCAGCAGATAGACATTTTCGCGCTCACTGTGCATTCGTTCCACACCGTAATAGCAGCTGTACGCACTGGCTGCAAAACAGGCTGCCAGCACCACCGCCGTAACACGCTTTCGGAACTGACATTTTTTGTAGCCCAGATCCATCTGGTCGATGTTTTTGAGCGCACGCAGCATCTCCGACGCCTGTTGGAAACGTCTGGTCTGCTGCTTCTGCATGGCGCGCACAATGATCGTCTGCATAGAGCGGCTGATTTTAGGGCGATAATGCTCTAACGGAGTCACTTCTCCCAGTGATTTTTCCGGAGCATGTCCCGTGACCGCATAGTAAAGAGTAGCACCCACAGCATAGAGATCGGTCGCCATAGAGATTGGTCCATAGTCCTTCTGTCTGTCGGGCTGCGCCTGTGCGCCTGTGCTCTGCGGCATAGGCACTGTCTCCTCCATCGGCGGAGTCCATGCATCCATCACTACGGTTACGCCGCTCTCCTGCGCATTTTTCAGCGGCACCGTGGCAGCCCCCATGGGAACAGTCGCACTGCCTGCAGACACCCGGTTTTCCGGCATAGCCACTGTCGGCATCTGCGGTGTATGCTGCGGCCTGCTCTGGGTGAAGACCTGATACTGTTCCGGTGCGGCATAGCCATCCGTCACGCCCACAGCCGTTTTATCCCGGCGGAAGATCAACGATGTATTAAAGTCGATGAGGCAGATATCTCCACTGTTGGTAATCATCACATTGCCCGGTTTAATATCGCAGTGGATAATAGCCGGTTTTTCGTTGTTTTCTTGATGCAGATACTGCATCACTTCACACAACTGACATGCCCAGCGGTAGCACTCTTTCTGATTGACCGGGCCGTTCTGTTCCACATACTGCTGTAGGTTTTGGCCGCTGATAAGATCCATCACGGTGTAAACGCAGCCATCGTTACCAGATAAAACATCGTAAATTCGCGGAAGATACTGGTGCTTCAGGCTCTTCAAGATCGACGATTCATTTTCCTGATTCATGATGTGCTGATACTGCAGCTGGGTGCGCTTAATCACCACATCAATGTTCATGCCTTTTTTATGCGCAACGAACAGATCGCCCGTTCCGCCCAGCCGGTTCAGCACCCGGATATTTTCATAATCCGGGTTGGTGAAGCCCAGTACTACATTTTCGCTCACAGAATCCTCCCTAATTTCTGGTTGTATTCTATCGGCGCTGCCTCGCCGGAAAGCCTTGCCCACACTTCGATCCAGTCATCCGTACCAGACGGCAGAGAGCTCAGGTCGTTCCATTTCAGTGCCAATGCTGTGATGTTGTCCGTCTCTCCGCAGCGGCGGCAGGATTCCACCGCCGCCTGCAGCCGCTGCTGTAGCTCCTCGCGGCTGTCCGTTTCCATCAGCAGTCCGTGCAGCTCTTTCCACGTTGTGTAGTGGCACAATCCGTCGCTGCAAAGCAGCACTGCGCCCTGCATCGGACGCTTTGTGCATTGAAAAACCGGCTCCATTTTGCCATAACCAAGACACTGCAGCAGGATACTGCTGCGTCGGTCGGTAGTCAATGCTTCGGGCGAAAGCCTGCCTGCTTCCACCTCGCGCATCGCCAGCGTCTGATCCTTGCTTAGTTGTACCAACCCCAGACCGTCGTCCAAATAGATTCGGCTGTCACCGACCTGCACTTGATATAAAGCATCCCTCGTCAATAGCAGCGCCGAGACCGTTGTGCCCAACTGAATACCCGTTTTTCCCGAATAGCTGCACAGCGCCGTATGGAGTGTTTCCAACATTCTGTGCCACGAAAAGAACACAACATCCGCCGTCAGCCCGCTCTGTACGATCTCCGGCAGCTGTTGCTCGAACCATTCCTCAAAGCAGCGGACTGCCCCGGTGCTTGCAAGTTCACCGGACTGCAGTCCGCCTACGCCATCGCACACCGCCAGCATTGCAATCGTCTCTCTGCCAAAGTTGGAAATGCGTGCGCAAAAACTGTCCTGATTGGAAGGGCGCGTGGCCCCTTTATCCGTGATATGTACCAGCTGCAATGCCATATCAAGCCCCTGCCACCACGCTGAACACGATATCTGCCATACGGATGGTATCGCCCGCATGGAACTGCGTTGGCTTGGAAGGCTCCAGCCGCTGCTCGTTCAGGTAGGTGTGGTTCTGCGTATTGTTATCCACAATATAGTAGCTGCCGTTCTCGATTAGGATGTAGGCATGGTCGTTGCCCAGATAGCAGTTCTGGGTGTGCACCGTGTAGTCCACTACGTCCTCTGCACGGCCAATGTGGAAATTGGTATGGGTGACATGGATATACTGGTTCGTCGCCTTCTGTACCAAATACAACTCTTCGACCCCGCCGGAGCTGCAAGCCCCCATTAGCGTCGTGCGGGCAGTTCCGCCATTGCCTGCTGCAAGTACCACAGTATGGCCGCCGGCCTGCTGCACTGGCGGCTGTGGCGGCACATAAGCAGCTGCTGCGGGGGCCGGCTTATCTGCCGACTGCTCCGGGGCCGGTGCTTCCTGCCGGAATGGGTTATCTTGTTCTTCTGCCGAGTGCTTTTTCTTGTCCTTTTTTCCAAACAGTCCGCCGAACAGCCCGCCGCTCTTCTTTTCTTTTTCAGATTTTTTCTCAGCCTTTTCGGCCCTTTCATCCTTTTGTTCCTTCTTCGGCTGCGGCTCCGGCTGGCTGGCAATAAAGGGATTACCTCCCTGCTGTGCTGCAAACGGACTATCCTGCACTGGCTGTTCTGCCGGTACATGGGCGGGAGTCGGTTCCGGTTTATACATTACAGGTTCCGGTCTCAACGAAGCACTACCGGCCTCCGACTGTCGGACTGGCGGTTCACTGACCGGAGGTTTCAGCTCATAAGCAACTTTTGACGGCTCAGCCTGCGTCGGGATCTCTTCTATCTGCTTCTCTAAATCGACAAAGGAGAACTTCTCGCCGTACAGCAGCTGACGAGACAGGACGCCGACCACACGGCTGTCGTGAGGCATCTGTCTGCCTACCATGCGTAGAACATAACCCGCCAGTTCCGTGGGAGTGTATTTATCCGGCGCTGCCTGTACCGGAACATACATCACATATGCATGGCCTGCAGCATCCAGATAAATATGCTCTGGTGTGAGGTCAATTTTGTGCGGGTCAAGCAGATACTCGTCGCACTCTTTTTCTGCCCTGCACAGTGCCATAAAGAAATTGCTCAGCCGTGTCTCATGCTCCAGGATCCGCGCCGCCTGTACAAGCGGCGTCAGACCGGTGATATTGTACAGTAATCTGCAGTCCGCATTGATCCACTGGATGTTGAGCGGCAGCATCCCGCTGATCTGGTTCGACACCAGCATTCCGCGATCCACTTCATCCAACAGTTCATCTGCTCCAAGCGTTCTTTCCAGATAGGTAGCGCTGCCTTGTGTGACAATGGTAAATTTCTCCATAGTGCACGATCCTTTCCGCAGTTTGTGTTTTGCCGTTTTTTACTTCCAGAGGCGGCAGCAAACTTTTTGTGTACTTTCGAACTCGCCAAAGTGGAACGTTTCAATGTAAAATATGAGCCGGACTTTGTAGGATATCTCGATCACGACATCATTTCCGCTGATCTTTCCGCTTTTTATCTTGATGCCGTTCAATCCATCCACAACGCCCATATTCTGCAGCATCTTATCCGCGTTTTCCGTATTTCCTCCCAGATAAGATGCAAACCTTTTTTTCACAGTGCTCAAAGACAGATAGTCGGTAAAAACCATCGAATTTGAGAAGGACCCTCCGCCGACATCATACTTTGAGTCACTGGAAGCACCAATGCCGTCTGTGAACTTTTGCAGCAGACTCAGCGGAAGCTTTTGCAGTGTTTTTACGTCCGTCTTTGAATTTTTATAATTTTCCAGTGCAATGCTCTGCCCTGTCTGCTGCAATGCATGTGAGATCATGCTCTGTGCCGTAAACATATTGATCAAACTGTACAGTGCCATCATGGCGATCAGAAACAGTGTCAATGAAATGCACGCTTCCAGCGCCATTACACCCTCTTCTGCGTAAAACAGATTTCTCTTTTTTTTCTGCATCTGCTCAATACCCCCTATACATGACCCGATTTGCTTTCCAAACCGAATTCCGGGAGAGCGAAGGCACCGGGAGCACCGACACAAAATCGCCTTTTACGTTCATGCGCAGTGCTGTGTAGGACTTATCCAAATCAAATTTGGGGTAAATGCCAGACAGCTTCTGAGAGACCGATGCATCATTGACCAAATTCTTCTGGGTCGCTTCCATTTCGATCAGGTCCGCAAAGCGTTTGACCAGATCCTTTTCGTTCCAGATCAGCATCATAACAAACATACTTCGGCTGTAGGTCATGCATAGCTTGTTATCTCCCACATAAAGGCCATTGCTGCCTTTCAGATTGGGCAGATCTTCAACGCCTTTGCCGTCCGACTCCAGTCCGCCCAGGATAACGCCGCCTGCCTCAACCTGCTTCACCTTTTCCTGCAATGTCTTTTTCTGGTCATCCGTCATGGCAACCAGTTTTTGCAGCTTTCCGGGAAGTTTCGACAAGCCTTTTGCGCAAAAATGAATATCCTCCGACGCCTTGATAAAGGGAATATCCTGTGCACCGTTACAGATCAGCACGGTATCCACATATGCTTCTGCTGCAACCAGGAAAACTTTTGCCAGCATATCTGTCATTTTGTACGGAATGCCAAGCAGGGACAGTGCACCAGCCAGGCCCGCGCTCAATGCTCTTGCTTCAACATTGGATGTCACCGGCTTGTAGTCCAGCGCCACACGCAGGGCCAGCATCGTGTAGAAGATTGCCTTCTGATTTTCCCGTTCATGTTCATTTCCGATCAGAAGATACTCCGTCTCGGCACCACAGAACGAATAATTCGTTTCCTCCTTTGCGTCAAAAATAGCGGTCAGGTTATTTTCGCTCTTTGCTACTTCTGCCGCCAGGCCATTTGAGCCTTTTATGCTCACGCCCGACATTGTCTTTTTTGAGGCATAGTCCGTGCGGTTCGTTGTGGTATAGTTCAAATACCCAACCAGATACAGATGATCGCCGATATCTGCCTTGATGTTTGACAGATTGGAAAGAATATTGGCTCCAGCCGTCACCATGCTGAGCATGGACTTCATCGAATTGAGCAGTTTTCCGATCTTGGTTTTTGCGTCATCCGCCTTCGACGTATCGGCCGAAGCAGCAGTCGAAACGCCGCCCTGCCATGCCGTCAGATCCATGATCTCGTTTACAAAATCAATGGCATCTAGATCTGCCTGTGCCAATGCCGCATCCTTCTGTTCATACGGAGACTCCAGCGTATAAGCACTGTTGCTGCGGTCCTTCTTGCTCGGCAGGCCTGCAAAATTCTGATCGTAGTACTCCGTATTGATCACGCTTTGCAGTTTCGGGTCGTAGCTTGCACTCAAAGACATGATCGTGCTCAGTGCTTCTGCAATGGACGAGAAACTTGTAACATTGGAATCCGCCTTATTGATCAGATCATTTGCTTCTTTCAGCAGCGAATTAAAGTTGTCCGAATCCGACAGCTTGCTCATATCGGTCAGATGAAGCCCTTCCTGAAGTTTTGTGATCTTGTCTGCATCGTCAAGGGTCAGGTCACTCAGATCCATATCCTTCACACGGTTCAGTTCTTCTGTCAGGCCGGAAATTGCCGTGCTGCAGGAATCCGTATTATAATCCTTCAGTATTTTATTGGCCTGAGAGCTGTCTGCGGCTTTCACCGTTGCATCGGCCGCATTGCTTATCGTCTTCAGGTCCGCCTCCTGCTGCTGCAGCTGTTTAAGCTGCTGTTCCAGCTTCGTTTTTTCTTCGGCCGTAATATCTTTCTTTTCCAGTTCTTTTTGGGTCGCGTCGATCTGACCTGTCAGGGTCGTAACCGTTGTTTCTTCGCCGGAGGTGTCCACCTTTGTGTTCTTGGCGTCTCCTACGGCATTTACGGCATCCTTACCAACGCTTACCCAGCCATCCAGCACTTCATCCTGCGTCTTTGCCACATCCTTGAGGTCCTTATTCAGCGACTCTGTACTCTTAATTTCTGCCTGCAGCTTCTTTTCGTATTCCTTTTTGGCTTTCTGCGCATTCTCCAGTGTCTGCTCATACCGCTTATTGTATGCGTCGAGCTCATCGACGGTCGCATTTTCTCCCGGTTTTTCTCCCATCGTCTTTTTCAGCTCGTTCAATGCGTCATCGAATGCGCTGTGTGCCGAATCATAGGAGGTCGTTTTCTCGTTCAGGGATTTTACGCTGTCCTTGGCTTTTTCCAGTTTTTTTGTTACGTCCAGCGTTTTGGTTGCCGTATCCGCAATGCTGCTGCCGACCTTCAGGAACTTAAGGCCCGGAATGCTGTTCTGTACCTCTTTGATGATATCCTGCAGGCCTGTACTGCCGAACTCGGAGACTAGGACCGTCGGGAGAGTCAGCGTGCTATAGTCCAGGACCTGTGCCTTTAAGATATCCGTGTCCGCCAACGGATATACGCCTGCCGCCGCTGCACTTGTTGTGCGGAAGCTCCGGGTATCGGTCGTATCCTGCGCATTCAGGTACTTTTGGAATGCTTCCTCAAGGTCTTTGTTGCCGGTATATCCATTATCCACCGACGGGTCATCATTCTGCGCCATTGCAAGCAGACCAAACCGGCTTTGTAAAAACGAATCATAATCCGACAGCACCGACAGTGCACTGGTGTTCATCGCATCATCCAGGCCCGTCAATGCAGACTGATATCTGCTTGCTTCCACCAGAATACCCGCTACCGCATAAAACGGCACGACCAGCAATGCAAGCATCAATGAGATTGCACCGCAGGTATTCTTTATCATTTTGTCCTTTTTCATCATTTGTCCTCACACGGATGTTTCTGACTTTCGCAGAATAATTAAAAATCCTTTTTCTTCACGATAAATGCAAGAACTTTCTCCAGCAGATCAACATAATCATTCTTTGCAACGTTGCTCACTACATAATTCAACGTCTTGGTATAGTCCACGGTATTGATATAGTGTGAAAGATCTGTGCACATCGCCCGCCCCGTCGCATAGTAAACGCGCGTGCCGCTGACCCCAAACAGCTCCAAGAAATTGCCAAACGGAATCCTGTACTCGGCCGTGATATTCACAACCACATGGCGCTGTGCAACTCCAACGACCGGCATCCCGACCTGCGTTGCCAGACTCCCCTTGCGAACAAGCCATTTTCCATATTTTATGGCACGCTGTTCGTTTTTTTCTTGCAGTTTTCCGCTTTGGTAACGGCTGGGACTCAATGCAACTTTTACTTCTTTGCTGATATATCCCGTGATCGGGTCTGTTTCTGCGTACGCATATGTCTGCGCAATTTTGTTGGCCGTTTCATCTGCAGCACGTATCACCACAAACTGCTGGAACAGCAAAAATCCATAACCCCAGATGAAAAAAAGAACAAACAGCGTCAGCGTAATGACCAGCAGGCCCTCAATGGCCTCCATACCATCTTCCTGTACGCGCAAAAGGCTTTGTTTCCACTCTTTCATGGCCCTGTCCTCCGCGTTCAGCTGCGCTTCACACGCCAGCTCAGCATCACCTGCGTGTCGTTGCCGTCCATCTTTGCAGGGCACTTGCCGTTGGCGTCGAAATATCCGGCTTCAACCAGCAGATAGTCGATTACCTGCGTGCCTCTGCCATTGATAAAGCCCCACTTGCCGTCCTTGCACACCGCTGCAACGCCGCCGGAAAAGCTCTTGGCTGCATCATATTCCGGTGCGATCACCGCAGTGCCGTCATTGGCTGCAAAGCCCCACTTGCCGTTCTTGGCAAACGCAAGGCCATTGCCGCGGTTCAGATCGACCTCGTCTGCATCCAGTGCGCCCTGCTGCTCGCCGGCCTCCGAATATAGGTTCCACTTGCCGTTTTTCTTGGCAAGATATACGCCGTTTACCAGCCAGCTGCCATTTTCGGTCAGCTGGATTTCCTCATAGCTGTCGCCCTGCTGTGCACCGGTCTGATCCACAAAGATCCATGCGCCGTCTTTCTGCACCGGTGCCTTGCCGTTCTGGAACATGCCGGCAGCCTGATAGCCGTTCAGGTATTTCTGGCCGTTGAGGTCGATATAGCACCAGTCGGAGCGGCCCTTCAGCTGCACAGGGATCAGGCCCTGACCGTAACCGTTGGCCTGCTCGACCTGCGCCATAAAACGGCCCACCATCAGGCTCTTGCTGAGCTGGAAAACATAGCTCTCGCCTTCATAGCTGCTGCACAGCACCGCCGTGTCCTGCCCGACCGGGCCAACGAATGCGTAGCTCTGATCCAGAAGGTCGCCGTCCGCACTGCTGAAAAGAACGTTTTCCTCGCCATTCCAGCCCAGATACACGCCATCCATGCCAGCCGGTGCCAGCGATTCATAATTTGCAGCAGAGGTCTCGCAGGCATAGTAAGCCTCGTTCCAGTACTGCATCATGGTATCATTGAAGGAGACCTTGGCGGCATCCGCGCTCTTCAGCACATCGACCACCGTGTCGTAATCGCCGTCTTCATAATAGATTGCCGCATACTTTTCCCAGTAATCGGCGCGCTCCGGGTATGCCGCAACCGCCGCCGCATAGGCCGATTCTTCGGTATTGCGCACATTTCTCGTCGGGCAGTCCTCATAATATTCCGCGCAGGCTGCCAGATACTCATCGTACAGCGCCTGTGTGGGTTTTGCTGCAATGGCACTCTGGTAGTTCTGCAGTGAAAGCTGGAACAGCTTTTTCCCGCGGTAATACTGCGCCGCTTCCACCGTGTTCTGCTGCGTTTTGACATCGTTCATGGTATTCAGGCCCAGAATCGCCCAACCCGCAATACAGACCACCACAAGTGCCACCAGCGCTACAAGACGCGTTTTTTTCATGTTTTACTCCTCCTGTGCCTTGATCAAAACATTCCCGTCAAAATCGTTACCAGATACCCCAGATAGAAGAAGGGGCCAAACGGCAGGCCGTCCTTGCGTGTTGCCTTTTTGCTGACCAGCAGTGCAATGGCTGCCACCGCCGCAAGAACATGCGAAACCAGCAAAAAGCTGAATGTCCCGTATATTCCCAGGATCAGCGCCGCTGCCGTGATCATCTTGATGTCTCCATATCCAACGCCGCCGCGTGACGCCAGCCGCACAAGGAAAAACACCACAAAAAACACTGCTGCTGCCAGAACGCTGTTGAGTGCCATGGGCACAGCGTCTGTCCCGCTGAGCACAAAGTCCAGAACCGTGCACCCCGCAAAAACTGCCGCCGTGCACAGCACGATCCAGTTGGGGATCTTATGGCTCAGTGCGTCGATATACGCTGCCGCAGTAAGCAGCGTTCCCAGCAGCACAAGGCGCAGCAGATTCGGCGGGTATGTGCCCGCCCGCAGAACCAGCATATATCCGCTGGCAAAGCCGCCCGCCGCTGCAAGAAGCAAAGCCGCTGCCCACTGCGTTTGTTTTTCCGGTTTAAGCCCTGTTTTTTTCTGCACGAGCCAGACTGCCGCAAGGTTCAGCCCGGCACTGCATACCGCAATGATCCATTCCATTGATCTTGTTTTCCCTTCAGACGCGTCCGCTCAAAAAGTTTCCAACCGATGTGCCCGTTGGCTCCAGCACCCGGCCCAGCAGCTTGACAACAAGTCCCGCCACGATCAGCATGACAGCGATCAGCGCCACCGTAATGATCACATCAAGGCCGCTTTCATCTTGTGCAGCCCTGCGCCATTTTTCTTTCAGGCCGGTGCCCATATTCCAGAGTAAAATTTCCGCTTTTAAAAGACCCCTTGATAATTTTCGCATCGATTCTTCCTCTCTTCCTCGTTTCCTTCAGGCTGTACCGCTCCTCAAGGGCAGTACAGCCCGCAGGAAACGAGTCCTGCCCCGCAAGGCAGGACCCACTCCGCACTTACTTCAGCTGGGCAAAGGTGCTGTCCAAACCGCTGACCTGCTGGTCAGCCTTGCCGATGACATCACTTGCAATACGAGCAACGACGCCAACGATCACGATGCCCAGTGCCACCAGAACGATGGTGACAATGATGTCCATGCCTTCGTCCTCTTCGCACATCTTCTTCAGCTCGTTCTTTGCCATGTTGGCAGTAACCAGAGCCTTGACATACAGCTTGTTCATGAAGTTGTTCATAAGTAATTCCTCCTGGATAAATATTATATAAACAGCGTATCTGTTTATATTTTCTTAAATAGCCGTGCTCATGCCGGTCATTGCCGCCACCATGATGATCATGATGACGCCCACCAGCACGATGGTGGTAGGTGCCAGCAGCTGTGCGGCAGCATCGTCGCCGCGGCGCAGCAGCATCTGGCGGCGCTGGGAGATCAGCTCATCCGACTGCTGGCGCATGATGGTGGTCACGTCCGAGCCGCCCTTTTCAATGTTCTGGATGATGATGCTGGCAAATTTGCGCACTTCCGGCGAACCGGTGCGGACGCCAAAGTTATAAATGGCCTCGGCACTGGCCGTACCGTTATCCATTTCGCGGCAGGCTTCCTGCATCAGGTCGTAAATGACACCCTTCTTGCTCTTGGCCACGATGTACCAGGCTTCCTTCAGGATCATGCCGCAGTTCATCAGCAGCGTCAGTTTGGAAACCACGTTGGAAAACTCCATCATGCACTCTTCGCTGCGCTTTTTAAGCTGGTTGCTCATCTCATTTGCACCGTTGGAATAGATGACGGCCACCATTGCCACACCGGCGATCAGCACAACGAATACCATGTAGCCGTCCATGAACACCGAAGCACAGAACGCCAGCGCCAGCACTAGCAGCGACATGGACAGCGTGCGCGCCCAGTACAGCCGCGCCCAGTATTCCACAAAACGTCCGCCGTTTTCCGGGTGCAGAATGGCAGAAGCCGACATCATTTTTTTGCCGACAGCCGAATCCATGGAAAACACCGGCAGTTGCTGCATGGCAAAGCCTGCCGCCCACAGTTCTTTATCACTGAATTCCTTCTGCGGCACGCCTTCAATGCGCCAGTCCTCTTTTCTGCCCCGCAGGGTGAAAAGGATGAACAGCACTGCCAGTGCCGTACCCAGCACTAGACAGATCAATTTTACAATCAGCATCGTTTCTCACCCCACCGCAATAATTTTCTGGCCCCAGATATACGCGCCCACAAACATTGCGAGGCCGACCGTAACGACCGCAACACCCGTCGGTGAAGCCAGATTCTGTGCAAACGTTGCATTCGTGCTGCGCATCAGTGCAATCATCAGCACAGGCGCCACCATGATCACGTTCAGTTCGGTCTCATTTGCGTGGATCTTGGCCTGGATCTCGTCCTCCACTTCCATCCGCTCGCAGATGATATCGTGGGTCTGGTTGATCACGCGGCTCATGTTGCCGCCGGGGCCGTAGCACACCTGGAATACATTATTAAAGTCTTCGATTTCTTCCATGCCGCTGCGCTTGGCAAAATCGTCCATCATAACGTCCAGTGTCACATTGATCTGCTCTGCACGGCGGAACTGATCCAGTTCCTTTGCAATCAGTGCATCGTCCGAATACTGCATACACATATCGGTGTATGCAGTATTAAATGCATCCCGCACCGTGCTGTTAGCTGCCAGCGAAGCTGTAAGCGACTCCAGCATATCGCGGAACTGTTTGCGCAGCACATCGCGGCGCTTTTCCGCCAGCTTGCGGCTGCGCACCGGCAGAAATACCCTGCCCGCAATCAGGCCGACTACCACAAATGCCGCTGCATTGCTGATATAGGTCAGCAGCGTGGGCGCGCCGTCCTCCTGGAACAGGCCGCCGTAGAAGAACTGGCTCACCACACCACCGATCAAAAATGCCAGAATAAAATACAATACCTGCTCGCCCTGTGTCATCTCATAGTTATGGTAATCCAGAACTTGTTCGTTCAGGGGATTGGTCATCCACTGGGAGACCGGTTCCTTTTTAGGTTTTGCGGGCCGCTTTGTCTTCGGCTTTGCCGCGTTCTTTTCCTTTTTCATCTGATCGTTCCTCTCTGTTGCATCCCCGTTCTCCGCTTATTTCCGCACCGGAGCGGGGATATCTTCCAGTAAAAACCCCGCACGAGTCCATTTATCGGTCTGGATCATGGGGTTTTCTGTACGCACCAACGCACCCGAAACATGCTGCAATGTAGAATGTTCATCCTCCCGGAACTCAAACAGTGGATTCAGACGGATGTCACCGTTTTCGTCCAGATGCGGTAAGATCTCGCTGACCATCATTGTCTTACGGCTGTGGTCGCGCAGACGGGACAGATGGATCATGATGTCCACTGCACTGGAGATTTGCTGACGGATAGCTTTCAGCGGCAGTGCCGCCTCGCCCTGCAAAACCATGGTTTCTAGACGGCTGAGCATATCCTCTGCCGAGTTGGCATGTCCGGTAGAAAGGCTTCCGTCGTGACCAGTGTTCATGGCCTGCAGCATATCCAATGCTTCCGCGCCGCGTACCTCGCCAACGATGATGCGGTCTGGACGCATACGCAGGCTGGAGCGGATCAGACTCTGGATGTCAATTTTTTTACTCTCGCCCGAAGACGCCGTTGCATTGCGGGTCTCCAGCCGCACGATGTTCGGAATCTGAGTGATCTGCAGCTCAGCAGAATCCTCGATGGTGATGATACGCTCATCATGCGGGATATAATTGGAAAGCGCATTTAAAAAGGTAGTCTTACCGCTGCCGGTACCTCCCGCAATGAAAATGTTGTACCGTGCCGCCACAAGCTTTTTTAAGAAATTGGCCACTTCCGGCGTAATGGAACCGTATTCCAGCAGCTTGCTCATAGTCATAGGCTGCTTGGAAAATTTACGGATGGTAATAGTAGAGCCGCTCAATGCAATGGGTGAAAGCACCACATTCACACGGCTGCCGTCTTCCAGACGAGTATCCACAATGGGATTTGCTTCCGACACTTCACGGTGCGCCTTGCCCACGATCAAGTCGATGACCCTGCGCAGCTCCTGCTCATCCTTGAAGTGCTTGTCCACCCGTGTCAGACGGCCGCTGCGCTCCACAAAGATGTTGTCGGGACCATTGATCATCACTTCTGTCACATTTTCATCTGCAAGAATGGAATCCAGCAGGCCGCCCAGACCACGGTACATTTTATAAATGCCGTTGACGGTATCCATCTTCTGGATTGGGAGCAGGTATCCACCCCTTCCTTCCCGTTCCACCAAAGCTGTGATTGCCTTCAGCAGTTCCTCGTCGTTCATCCGGGTAGGCTGCAGCTCCCGGTTGATGGCGTCCAGAACTCTGCTTCGGAGTGCCTTTAATTCCTCTGTCGTCATCTGCCATTCCCCCACACTGTCAGTTGTTCAGCTGTGAATAGACACTGCTGACCCGTAACTCCTGAACAATGCGTTTTTTCTCCGCATTCTGATAGCGCGGAATCGTACCAAGTTCACAGGCATACTTGGGCAGTTCCATCTTCTGGCCAGCCGAGCCGAACTTGTTGTAGACGACTTCCACGCTACCTTCAATCAGTTTTTCATCCATGCTGTCGATTGCTTCCAACGAGTTCAACAACTTCTTTGTTTTTTCATTACCTGCCGTGGTGCTGTCGCTTACTACTATCACCCAGTCCGCAAGGCGGATGCCCCGCAGCAACGTTGAGGAAAGGTAGCTATCTGCACACACCACACACCTCTCGCACAGACCTCCGACCGCATGCAGCAATGCCTGCATATCATCAGGGCCAAAGTTCATTGCGCTCACCGGCAGGTCAAAGGGTGCAAAAGAATATACACCGGTTTCATCGTCCTTGCGGAGCATGCTTTGCAGCTTCATCTGCAACTGCCCCTGATCGGTGCCGCCCAGCTGTTGCCACATACCGATTTCATACATTACATCGGTCAGCGAACTGCCGCTTACCCGGAATTGTCCGTTTTCTTCTTTCTGTTTCAGGCTGAAATAAATAGTGTTCTGCCCCTGTGCAGCCAGTGCAGCAGCGCAGCCCATTGCTACTGTGCTACAGCCCGCACCACCCGCACCGCCAAGGAACAGGCAGATTTTTCCATTTTCCTGCAGCGCATAGCTTGAGGAACCTTTGCCGCGTTTGGAGGCAAGTCCTTGAATAGTAAGAAAGATGTCGCCGGCCTTCTGGTAACGGCATATCACAGGACAGCCATCGCGCATCTGCTCGTGCTTATCCTCGCTCCAGAACGCAAGCTCCATACTGCGTGCGTACTCTTCTGGCGACTGTAGCAGTTCTTCTTCCGCAATCAACACGTCT